>Ga0194119_10000157_pt1 | contig 134066 bp, 127 predicted proteins | sample TA2MahC100mmetaG_FD_148620 | JGI IMG/M metagenome (GOLD analysis project Ga0194119, IMG submission 148620) | Freshwater microbial communities from Lake Tanganyika, Tanzania - TA2015018 Mahale Deep Cast 100m | ecosystem: Environmental > Aquatic > Freshwater > Lake | place: Tanzania: Lake...
GAATATATCCTGCACCTGCTGCACCAATTGCCAGTACGATCAGCGGCAGCATCATTACAAACGGCCCTTCTTTACCCGCCGAAGCCCTGACGTAGGCGGGCTCATGATGCAAGGCATGTTTTTCATGTGTCTTATTCCAGAAGATGCTGAAATAAAGCCGGAACATATAAAAAGCGGTAAGACCGGAAGTGAATAAAGCAATCCAGTAAATAGCCGGGTTATTATGATAGGCAGCCAGCAGTATCTCTTCTTTGCTGAAGAAGCCAGACAAAAACGGGAAACCTGCAATGGCCAAACAGCCGATTAAGAAAGTAATATGCGTAATGGGCATATATTTTCTCAGACCTCCCATATCCTTTATCTCATTACTGTGTATATAGTGGATGACAGCCCCGGCGCCAAGAAACAGCAGCGCTTTGAACATGGCATGGGTAAACAAGTGGAACATGGAAGCTGTATATCCCAATCCTGCTTCGCCGCCGTACCTGGAAACACCCAGTGAAAACATCATGAACCCGATCTGGCTCATGGTGGAATAAGCCAGTACCCGCTTTATATCGGTTTGGGTACAGGCAATGATGGCAGCAATAATTGCAGAAACTGCTCCAATCCATCCAACGGCTTCCAGCACAACCGGAGTAGTAATGGCGAAAATGGGAAATAACCTTGCCACCAGATAAACACCTGCCACCACCATAGTAGCAGCATGTATCAAGGCAGAGACCGGCGTGGGACCTTCCATTGCATCGGGCAGCCAGATATGCAGCGGAAACATGGCGCTTTTACCGGCACCGCCCATGAACACTAATAGTCCTCCCCATGTTACGGCTGATACTCCCAAAAATGTTGAACTGACCGTGGTCTTTAACTGACTTGATTCAGGTGAAGTGAGTGTGGCAATCATTGTATTAAAATCCAATGTGCCGGACGAATACGATAAAACCAGAATTCCAATAAGAAAACCCAGATCAGCAAACCTCGTAACAATAAAAGCTTTTTTGGATGCCGCTACGGCACTGGGTTTGTCATAATAATATCCGATCAGCAGAAAAGATGAAACTCCCACCAGTTCCCAGAATATATAAATCTGGAAAATGTTGGAAGAAAGAACCAATCCCAGCATGGAAAAAGTAAAAAGCCCGAGATGAGCAAAGTAAGTGGCAAACCTCTCTTCACCTTTCATATAACCTAAACTGTAAATATGCACCATCAGCGAAACAAACGTAACCACCACAATCATCATCATGGAAATGGGGTCAAGATACAGACCCATATCTATGGATAAATTCTCAGAAAATTTTAGCCAGGTGTATTTAATAGCTATTGCATTCGTATAACGTCCGGCTGTATCAGCCGAAAAATATTCATAGGCGGTATACAATGCAACGGCAGTTGATACCAGCAGCAATGCTGTACCGATAATACCGGAGCTTTTGCCAAAATATTTTTTGCCAAACAGTCCCAGCAATACAAAACCTGCCCCTGGCAGTAAAGGAATAAGTGCAATGGTGGCGGCGTTTGGCATATCAGTATTTCAGATCTTCGGCGTTTTCCACATCAATGGAATGATGACTGCGATACAGGTTAATAATAATGGCAATGGCAACGGCTGCTTCAGCAGCAGCAATGGCGATAATAAATACCGTAAAGAACAACCCGTCCATTTTTTCAGGCCACAGGTATTTATTAAAAGCAATAAAATTCAGGTTCACACTGTTCAATATCAGTTCTATGCTCATCAGCATGGTGATAAGGTTCCTTCGTGTAAAGAAACCATATACGCCGATGAAGAACAGCGCTGCGCTGATGAATAAAAGATGATATAGTCCCGGTTGTATCATAATGAATAATGAACATTGAACAAGGAATAACGAACACCGAAGTAAATCTTACTTATCGTCATTATTTTTCCTTTTTTGCTTTTTCTCATCCTCTAAATTTTTCTTTGCAGTTTCCAGGCTTTTGACAAAAATTGAAATCAATTCATTGCTCTCAGCCATAGCTTTATCAACAATTTCCATCTTATCGGTCAGCGGCACTCGCTTTATTATTGTCAAAGCATTTTTAGTTTCCCTCAGTTCTTTTAAAACCACTTTGATTTTATGAATAAAATCTGGTCTTGATTCTGCGCTTTGCGCCTCTCCATAATGCAATGCCGGCGAAGTTCCCGAACGAACAAGCTGTCCTCCTACATGAATACCCGCCCTCGTGTTATGAAGGCTTTCTGTTATCCGGATAATTTGAACTGCAAATTCAATAAGCCGCTCTTCTAAATCATATTTTCGTTTTATCTCCATTCTTTAATTTCTTTATTTCATCATTCAGTGTTCCTTGTTCAATGTTCGTTATTTTTCTTTCCCTTATTGCAATTACAATACATCCCACCATGGCTGCCAGCAATAACATTGATATTACCTCAAACGGCAGTGCATAACCACTTTCTTCCACATTCAGCATTTGCCTGCCAATATCCCGCACAGTTGGCGATGGTGCCTCATGGTTCAGGGTAATGAACTCATGCTGGTACACCTGCACCATTGCCAGGGCAAATCCGGAAAAAACGGCCAATGCCGAAAAAATCTTTCTTTCAGTTTTTTGTTTTGGCATTTTTTCACCTGCCTGATGGGTCAGAAAAATGGAAAAGATGATCAATACTGCTATTCCTCCGGCATACACCACTATCTGCACCGCCGCAATGAACTCATACTGCAGCCAGAAGTAAATACCGGCAACGCCTATAAGAGAAAATAAAAGATAAATAGCAGCACGGAAAATCTGTCTTGTGGTTACAGACAACAGACCACAAACAAGCGTCAGCCCTGCCAATAAATAAAATAGTATTTCTGAACCAATCGTCATTAATGATCTTTCTTCTTTCAAACTCTAAAGTCCCCCTTCACTGGGGATTTAGAGGGTTATTCCACCCCTTCCATGATTTTAGAACCAGGGGTATTCAAAATTTTTATCAGTTTATTCCTGTCAAACACACTATGCTCAAAAGTTTGCGCCATTTTAATGGCATCTGAAGGGCAGGCTTCTATACACAGGTTGCACATTGTACACAGTTCCAGGTGATATACCAGTTTATCAATTGCCTTCTTTTTTTTGCCTTCCGGTGTCATTTCGTTTTTGAAAATAACCTTCAGCGATCCGTTGGGGCAAGCCAGCTCACAGGCCTGGCAACCCGTACAGCGGTGTTCGTTGTTTTCGTTGTGTGGCATCACCACTTCACCTTTGAAACGTTCAGGCAGGTTCAGCTCTTTCCTGTTATCAGGATATTGCTGAGTTATTATTTCTTTGTGATGGGTGAAATAATAACCCGTCCGCTTCATACCTTTCAGCAGCGATTTAAAACCGCTCCAAACATCTGATATATACTTGCCTGCTCCCATTATAAATGCCATTTTAAAATTGCCATTGCTGTTACCAGTAACAGGTTGATCATACTGATCGGTAAAAGGTATTTCCATTCCAGGTTCAGCAATTGGTCGATTCTCAATCTTGGGAATGTCCACCGGAACCACATGATCAGGAATATCAGGAAAAATGTTTTTCCAAAGAACCACACACTTGATGGGATATAATCCATCGCATGGTTAAAACCTTCCCAGCTGCCGATATGCAAGGGTATTGGTCCACCCAGGAACAAAGTAGCGCCGATTGCACAAACAATAAAAACATTCACATATTCTGCCAGAAAGAAAAGAGCGAATTTCATCCCGGAATACTCAGTATGAAATCCGGCTGTCAGTTCACTTTCCGCTTCTGCCATATCAAAGGGCGCCCGGTTGGTTTCTGCTGTAACGGCAATAATGAAAGTGACAAAAGCTATCCATACCGGTAAATGTCCTTTGAATATCCACCAGCCATCTGCCTGTGAACCGACAATATCCGATACCTGTAAACTTCCCGCCAATACCACAATTGCCAAAACAGAAAGCCCGGCTGATAATTCATAACTCACAATCTGGGCGCCGCTGCGCATAGCCCCAAGCAGTGAATATTTATTATTACTGGCCCAGCCCGCCATCAAAACACTAATCACAGACAGGGAAGAGATTGCAGAAACATACAGCACACCAATATTTATATCCCACAACTGGAAGTTTCCTGCAAAAGCAATCGGCGCCAGCAAGAGCATGGTAACGATCATGGCAATGAAAGGCGCCAGATTAAACAAAAATTTATCAGCACCTGCAGGCGTCATTCCTTCTTTTACAATCAGTTTGACTGTATCGGCAAGCGACTGGAAAATTCCTTTCGGGCCCACCCTGTTGGGGCCAAGCCTTATCTGCATCCATGCTGAGACCTTTCTTTCCATGATCACCAGCACCAGCCCGAGTACAGCAAATAACCCAATTACAGCAACACCAGCAAGGACCATTTCTATTATCAAGGTCCAGGTCGGGTTGAAGTTCCCACTCAGCCATTCATGAATACTGTTCGATATGTCTGAAAAACTCCACATTACTACTCCATATTTTAGATTTCAGATTGCAGATTTCAATCTGAAGGCTACAATCGCCAATCTGCAATTTGTTTACCTGTCAATATCGGGAATCACTAAATCCAGTGTCCCCATCATCGCAATCAGGTCACCAATCTTTCCGCCTCTGGCTATTTTATCTAAAACAGAAAGGTTGGAAAAACCCGGTGAACGAAATTTGATCCTGTAAGGAGTCGTTCCTCCTTCACTTACAATATAAACTCCCAGTTCACCTCTGGCCGTTTCCACTCTTGTATAAAATTCTCCTTTGGGTAATTTCAATACGGCTTTTGTCTTTGCCTGGAAATCACCTGTGGGTATATTATCTATCAGTTGTTCAATAATTCTTATTGACTGGTTCATCTCCCGTATTCTAATGAGATAACGGGCAAAAGAATCGCAGCCGGTTTCCAATATTTCATCAAATTCCAGCTTATCATAGATCTCATAAGGGTAAACTTTTCGTACATCACAACTTACGGCGCTGCCTCTTGCCACGGGACCTGTGCAACCATAAGAAATAGCATCCTCTGCGCTCAGGATGCCCACACCTTTCATCCGGTTTTGAAATATCACATTGCCGGTTACCAGTTCATCATATTCATGAATCTTTCTTTTATAAAGCTGCAGGAAATCTTTTACCCTTTTTTGAAAATTGGGATGAATATCCTGCATCACACCGCCCGGTACCATATAATTCATCGTAAGGCGGGCGCCACAGGTTTCTTCCATAATGTCATTGATCGTTTCTCTTTCCCTGAAGGCATGAAAGAAAGGAGTGAATGCGCCGAGGTCCATTGCCATAGCGCCCCACCAGAGTTCATGAGATGCAATACGGGTCAGTTCATCCATCAGTACCCTGATCACTTTTGCCCTTTCAGGTATTTCAACCTGTAAACCTTTCTCAACACATAAAGCACAGGCATGATTATTTATGTGTGCTGATAAATAATCCATCCGGCTGGTAACATAAATAAATTGCCGGTAGCTCAGGCTCTCACACATTTTTTCAATAGAACGGTGAATATAGCCGAGATGCGGCTCTACTTTTTTGATTGTTTCACCATTCAGCGTAATCACAAGATGAAGAACACCATGGGTGGCAGGGTGCTGCGGTCCGACGTTGATGATCATATCACCGCCTTCGCCGGTAGCTGTAAAATCTTTTACTATTTCTGTTTCTCTGTACATTTTTTGAATATTGAACACAGAACAAGGAATGAAGAATGATGAAGTGCTGCATGTTTTACTTCGGAGTTCATTATTCCTTGTTCATTATTCAGAGTTTAATCATATTAACCGGGTCTTCAAAATCCTTCCGCAACGGGTTCTTCCCTTCCCATCCGTCCGGCAGTATCAGCAACCGCAGATCAGGATGGTTCAGAAAATTCACCCCAAACATTTCATAGACTTCCCTTTCATGAAACTCTGCTGTACGCCATATATGTGAAACCGTTTCTATTTCCGGGTTACCTCTGTCCAGTTTTACTTTCACTACCATATTATGCCTGTATTGTGTAGATGTAAGGTGATACACCATGGTAAGATGTGTTTTCCAGTCAAGACAAGTAAGGCAAAAGAGATAATCAAAAAACAGAGATGAGTCCTTACGCAACTGCTGCATGAAAGAAAGTAAATCGGCCGCTCCCACATTTATATTAATAAACTCGCCGCCTTCTTCATAAGTAACAGAAGGTTGTAATTCAGTTAGTTTTATTTTTAATTCTTCAATTGTCATTAGTACTCTTATTTCTTTGAGTTTCTAAAGCCCCTCCTTGGGGGGGGTGGGGAGGCTTTCCCTTCAGGTTAGGGGAGGCCTTTGTTCTTTTGTGAGCCCGGCCTTAATTTTTTCCTGTAATGTTATCAGCGCATGCAACAAAGCTTCCGGCCTTGGCGGACAGCCTGCAACATACACATCCACCGGTATCACATGGTCTGCACCTTTTACAACAGAATAAGTATTATAGAAAAAGGGTCCGCCGCTGATGGCGCAGGCTCCCATGGCAATAACATATTTGGGATCCGCCATCTGGTCGTAGAGTCTTTTTAAAACCGGGGCCATTTTATTAACAATAGTACCAGCTATAATAATTACATCTGCCTGCCGGGGAGTTGCTCTTGCCACTTCAAAACCAAACCTGGAGAAATCATATTTCGCTGAAGCGGTAGCCATCATTTCAATACCGCAGCAACTGGTGGCAAACGTAAGCGGCCAGAGTGAGTTGGCTCTTGCCCAGTTGATCAGGTCATCCAGCTTGCTCAGCACCACTTCACCGCCTGCCAGGTTATGCACCTCTCCCGGAAAAGTATCTTCCAGTTTTTCCGGCATCTGGGGCATTATCATTTTACTGTCTGCTATTTTTATTTCTTCGGTCATAAGCCCATCCTAGCCTTCCGAGAGGGAAGGAACTAAGTCGTTTATTAATTTAGTTACACTTTTCAAAATAAAAATTAAAATCAAATTTACTTTTCAAATACGCTGGCCTTGTGTGTTGATGGCCTCCCCCTGCAGGGGGAGGTCGGGAGGGGATTACATCCATTTCAACGCTCCTTTTTTATGTGCATACAGAAATCCTAAAAACAAAATGAAAAAGAAAATCACTATTTCAATCAATGCTATCCACCCCAAACTCTTTGCCACAACAGCCCAGGGGTAAAGAAACACCAGCTCCACATCGAAAATCAAAAAGATAAGCGCAAAAAGATAATAGCCCACATTCAGCTGCATCCATGTTTTTCCTTTGGTGGGGATGCCGCATTCATAAGGCTCGCCTTTTTGTTTAGTCACGGTGGGCTTTACTATAAACCTGGAAATAAGAATGGCAATGCCGGAAAAGGCAACAGCCGCAATGATCAGTACAATGAGTGATGATGCACTCATAAACCAGCCGATTTTAGCGAATATAGTAAGTATGGCTTAAAACGTAGAATGAGAATTATCAACGGCGTTGATGTAAAATATCATGCAAAAAAACCAGTTAGCCGTATAGCTCCTGGTGGATGGCTTTTTTGTCGTAGCCCATTTCCACAATTCTTTTTTTGCCCTCATCAATCATATTTTTCCAGCCGCATAAAAAGAATTGTGCTCCCGGTTTGTTTTTACACAGGTTTTCATAAACCGGGTGAACATAACCATGATGACCTTCCCATTCTTCACGGCTCAGGGTGGGGTGATAGTGAAATCCGGGAAGCAGCCGTTCCAGTTCTTTCAGCTCATTATAATATAACAGGTCGGTTTTCCTGCGGCATCCGAATATCAGGTAAATTTCATGGAATAGAATTTTATGCAGCATAATATGGTAGATCATGCTTCTGAATGGGGCAATACCTGTTCCTGTGCAAATGAAAAAAATCTCCTTGTCAAGTTTTTCCGGCAGGGTAAAAACACCCTGCGGGCCCCGGAAACTGAGTTCACTTCCAACACTTACTTCATGAAAAAGATAATGAGTGCCCAGACCATGCGGCTCCAGTACCACCAGCAGTTCAAATTCATTGGTGCCAACAGGCCATGAAGCGATTGAGTAACTGCGCCAGCGTTTATTGGGTTTTTCATGAATGGGCAGGTCAAATGTTACAAACTGGCCGGGAATGAAATCGAAACTTTGTACATCCGGCACCTGTATCCAAAAACGTTTGGTGTTGTGGGTGTAATCTTCAATTCGTACAACTTTTCCTTTTCGCCAGGGCTGCAGGGCCATTTTTCTGATTTGGGGCAATTTACGAAGCAGTTCCCTGCCGCACTAAAATTATATTTACCCGGTGCGGAATTTTACAAAGCATGCATGGGCTCCAGTTCGGTTATTTTTTTTACCGGGATATACCAGGTCTTGCTTTTCCAGGTGTATGCAAGAATGAGTTTCGAATTGCTCATCATTTTCTTTAAAGCGGCAAATGATTTTTGCGGAGCAATCAGGCTGTCGCCCTGCTGCACCTGCACTACTTTTTGCCTGGTTGCGGGAACAAGTGTTTTAACCACGGGCTGATCTGTTATTACAGGGGTTGTAACAGCAGCGGTTGTCCTGATCTTATACCATTGACCTTTTATCCATATTCTGCTGAACTGCACTGCGGCGATCCGGCTAAGCGAAGCATAGATATAATAAGAAATGACGGCAGCAGGTTTTTTTACGGGTGCGGCCCCATCCTCCGCCGGTATATCCCGCTGGGGAACTATACCGGGAGTATCAACCTGTGAATAAGCATACAGTTTTATAACAGGCTGTGCCGCAATGGAGCCTGCACTGAGTAATGCGGATATTATCAGGAAATTTTTCATGATAATAATACGTTTATAATACAGATGAACAGAAATACAATATTGTTGCCAACGATTTCACAAAAAAACCGGCAGAAATTGCCCCGAACTTAACTATGTTAAATAACTTACAGCAGTAAAATTTCAATTCTTCCTATGATACGCATTACCCCATGGCTGCTCATTTTACTTATGCCGGTATTTTTTCTTTCCTGCCGGGATCAAGCATCACCCGCTGAAAAACAACCGCAATCAGACGGTCTTGAACAGGCCATGCTGCAGGAGTTCAGGATGACCCGTGACCCGCAACTGCATCTTATTCCCCGGGAACGGCTTTATGAAGCGAAAGCTTATATGGAACGGATCTATGTGTCCGGCGGGCCGACAGGACGGCTTACTGCACTTGCCTGGCAGGAGCGGGGTCCCAATAATGTGGGTGGCCGCACCCGTACCATTTTGCTGGATAGAAGAGATGCCACCGGCAATACTGTATTTGCAGGATCAGTGAGCGGCGGCATATTTAAAACAACCAATTTTACCAGCGCCACACCAACCTGGACGATCATCAACGATTTTTTACCCAACCTTTCCATTTCCGCACTGGTGCAGGATCCCGTTAACCTCAATGAAATGTATGCCGCTACCGGCGAGGGCTGGTTTAATATTGATGCAGTGCGGGGCGGAGGCATTTACAGAAGCACCGATGGAGGCACTACCTGGAGCCTGCTGCCTTCCACCACCGGGTTTGAGTATGTACAGGATTTTGTGATTGACAATAACGGTAATTTTTTTGCTTCGCTCCGCAACCTCATTTCCAGCAACCGCGGGGTGTTGCGTTCAACAGACAGGGGAACCACCTGGACTCAGGTGCTGGGCCTGCCGCTCAGCGGCTTTAATACCGGTAGGGCGGCCGATCTTGAAGTGGCTTCCAACGGCGATGTATATGCCAGCCTCGGTGTTATATCCAGATCCGAAGTTTACCAATCATCTTTCACAACCCATGGGCCCAATACCGGAGCGGTTGGCACATGGAGCAATATTACCCCGGTTACATCCACCGTAACCCAGCGTACGGAGATCATATTGGCGCCTTCGGACCCGCAGCGGGTTTACCTGCTGATGCAGGACAGCGCCACCTCGCAGGTGCTGAATGTGTACCGATCCACCAACGGCGGCGCCAACTGGACCACTTTACCGGCTCCGGCCGCTTTAAACAACGGCGCCAGTTCTCAAACCTGGTTCAATCTGATTGGTGCTGTGGATCCCGCTAATGCTGATATTGTAATTGTTGGCGGCCTTAACCTGGCCCGCTCCACAGATGGCGGAAACAACTGGACCAGTATTTCCAGCAGCGGCACCGTGCATGTAGATCAGCATGCACTGGTTTTCGATGGCTCATCCAGGCTGCTGAACGGGAATGACGGCGGTGTGTACTACTCAGCAAATATAAATGCCGGCTCGCCTGTATTTGTACCGAAAAATAATGGCTATAATGTCACCCAGTATTATGCCTGCGATATCCATCCCAATGCCAGCGTAAATTATTTTTTAGCCGGCGCCCAGGACAATGGCACGCAGAAATTTGTACAGCCGGGTATCAACACCACCACCAATGCCACCGGAAACGACGGCGGTTTTTGTCATATCAATCAAACAGACGGACAACTGCAGATTACTTCCTCGACCGGCAACAATTATAACCGCTCCACTAACGGCGGCGCCAGTTTTTCTTCACTGGGCGGCTCCATCAATAATGACAGGGGCCAGTTTATTAATCCTACCGACCTCGATGATGCACAAAATATTCTTTATGCAGGTGATGACCCCGGCAGGTATTATTGTATTTCCGGCCTTACCGGCACTCCTTCAGCTATTACCGTTACGGTTGGTACCATAGGTAACCAGGAAGTAACAGCGGTGAACGCAGATCCTTTTACTGCCAACACGATCTGGCTGGGTGCATCGTTCGGCACACCCGGGGCTGTGCCGAAAGTGTACAAGCTCTCCAACGCAAATACAGCTTCACCAACTGTTGTTACAGCAGCCAATATCGGAGGTATCACCAATGCAGCTATTTCATCCATTGATATTGACCCGGCCAATGCCAATCACATTTTAGTTACTTTATCCAATTTCGGCGTAACAAGTGTATGGGAAAGCACCAATGGAGGAACCAGTTTTTTAAGCATCGAAGGAAACCTTCCCGATATGCCGGTGCGCTGGGGCATGTTTGCACCGGCCCATGCAGAACTGAACGGTCCGGGCGGCGGCACCGGCGGTATCCTGCTGGCCACGGAACTGGGTGTATGGACTACTTCACAAATCAACGGCGCTTCCACCCAGTGGATACCTAATAATACGGGGTTGGCCAATGTACGTACCGACATGCTGAAATACCGCAGTTCAGACAACACACTCATTGCCGCCACTCACGGCAGGGGATTGTTCAGCACCAATATCCCCGGTGTGGTAACAGGTATCGGCGGCCCGCCCGATAATACAAAGGATTTTATCAGGTACATTCATTCACAAAACAACAATCTGCTGATTGTTACCGGTACTCTTCAAACCCGGACAATGACCATTCAGTTGTTTGACATGGCGGGTAAAAAACTTTATGAATCGGCAGGGGCTTACCGCAACACCAGCATAAATACCGCTTTATTGCCGCGGGGCATTTATGCATTGCGTTGCCTTGGCAACAATAAAGAAATATACCTCCGGAAATTTGTGAAGTAACAGAAAGAAAAGGCAACGCTTCTGAATCACCGGATCATAAGTTATCTTTGCACCCTTCATGGGTGTAAAGGAGTTGCTGGAACGGTATCAAAACTCCCCCCGCCTTTTTCAGCTGGCGGACAGGCTTTCTTTTGCCTGCACCGGCCATTCCGGAATCGATCCCCAAAAAATTTACCTGGAAAACCTTCAAGGCAGTTCATCGCAGTTTATTGTGGCAGCCGCTTTCAGTCATCCGGCACTGGCACAGCAAAATCACCTGATCATTTTGAATGATGCCGAAGAAGCAGCCTACTTTCATAATACCCTGGAAAACCTGACCGGGGCCCTGGATATTTTTTATTTCCCTTCTTCTTTCAAAAGCAGGAAAAATTTTCAGCTGCTCAACTCCTCGCATGTCATGCTGCGAACCGAGGCACTTACAAAGATTGCTGCAGGAGGAAACCGGAAAATTATTGTGACTTACCCGGAAGCCCTGTTTGAGAAAGTGGTATTGCCCGGTACGCTTTCTGCCAACATCATACATATCAAAACCGGCGACACACTTCATACCAGTCAACTGCTTCTTCAATTGTCGGATTACGGTTTTGAACGAACTGATTTTGTATATGAGCCGGGGCAGTTTGCCATCCGCGGCGGCATATTGGATATTTATTCATTCGGAAATGAAAAACCTTACCGGATTGAGTTGTTCGGTAATGAAGTGGATTCCATCCGGATTGTGGACCCCGAAACACAGCTCAGCGAACGAAAACTATTACAGGTAAGTATCATTCCGAATGTGGACACATTCCCGAAAGCTTTCGGGATCAAAAGTGAAGAACGTATTTCACTGTTTGACTTCCTGCCGGAAAATACCATTACCTGGATTCAGGATTATGAACTCTGCAGGGAACATCTTGCAGACAGCGAAGAGGAATTAGCTGCATTTATACAATATAAAAATCAGGTAACCGCCGAAGAGAAATCAAATAAGACACAAGGATCAAGGCACAGGGCGCAGGAAGAACCGGAAGACAAGTTGCTGAAAAAAGAAATATCGGAAACTGATTTTATCTCAGTCAGTGAATTTGAAGAAAAAATGTATCAGCGCCATGTAGTAAACTTCGGACATAGTTCATCTATTCACCATTCACTATTCACTATTCACCACAACACCAAAGAACAGCCCGCCTTTAACCGGCAGTTTGATTTGCTGATAAAGGATTTAAAAGGCCGGGAAGACACAGGGTACCAATTATACCTTTTTGCCGAAAATCCAAAACAGCTGGAAAGATTACAGAGCATTTTTGATGAGCTGAAAGCGGAAATCGTTTTCAACCCGGTTACTGTATCCATTCATGAAGGATTTATTGATGATGACCTGAAGATGGTTTGCTACACCGATCACCAGATTTTCCAGCGCTATCATAAGTATAAAGTAAAACAGGCTTATAATAAAAACAAGGCTTTAACGCTGCGTACGCTGCGGGAACTGCAGCCCGGAGATTTTGTAACACATATTGACCATGGTGTGGGTGTTTACAGCGGTTTGCAGAAAATAGAGGTAAACGGAAAACTCCAGGAAGCCGTGCGGATGATTTATAAGGATCGTGATATTTTATATGTCAATATCAACAGCCTGCACAAAATTGCGAAGTACACCGGTAAAGAAGGCTCCGTACCTAAGATCAATAAACTGGGAAGCGATGCATGGAACCGGCTGAAGGAAAAGACCAAATCAAAGGTTAAGGAAATTGCCTTTGATCTTATAAAACTGTACGCCAAACGAAAAGCACAACAGGGCTTCACCCACACACCCGATAACTATTTGCAAACCGAACTGGAGGCTTCTTTTATTTATGAGGATACACCTGACCAAAGCAAAGCAACTGCCGATGTAAAAAAAGACATGGAATCAGCCTCGCCTATGGACAGGCTCATTTGCGGCGACGTAGGATTTGGAAAAACCGAAGTGGCCATCCGGGCCGCTTTCAAAACCTGTGTGGAAGGAAAACAGGCAGCGATACTGGTGCCCACCACCATTCTGGCATTTCAGCATTATAAAACTTTCAGCGACCGGCTGAAAGATTTTCCCGTTACGGTGGATTATATCAACCGCTTTAAATCATCCAAAGAAAAAAAAGAAACGCTGAAAAAATTAGCCGAAGGCAAAATTGAAATCATCATCGGCACTCATGCTTTATTGGGAAAAGAAGTGAAGTTCAAGGACCTTGGGCTGCTGGTTGTTGATGAAGAACAGAAATTCGGTGTAGGCCACAAAGAAAAAATAAAAGCGCTGAGAACAACAGTGGATTGCCTCACACTCACAGCTACTCCCATTCCAAGAACATTGCAGTTCTCCCTGATGGGGGCAAGGGACCTGAGTATCATCAATACCCCGCCGCCCAACCGGCAGCCGATACAAACAGAAGTAATGGTATATAACGAAGATGCCATACGGGATGCAATCTATTTTGAAACAGAAAGGGGAGGGCAGGTGTTCTTTATTTATAACCGCATTGCCGGGCTGGCTGAAATGTCCACCATCATCCAGGCGCTTTGTCCCGATTTAAATATTGGGTATGCCCATGGGCAAATGGAAGGCCATCACCTGGAAGAACGGATACTTGATTTTATTGATAAAAAATATGATGTACTGGTTTGCACCAATATCGTGGAGAGCGGGGTGGATATTCCGAATGTAAATACCATTATTGTAAACAATGCTCACCAGTTTGGGTTAAGCGACCTGCATCAATTACGTGGAAGGGTGGGCAGAAGCAACAAAAAAGCATTCTGTTATTTACTGGCACCGCCAATGAGTACTCTTCCCAATGATTCAAGAAGAAGGTTGCAGACACTGGAACAGCACAGCGACCTTGGCAGCGGTTTCCAGATAGCGATGAGGGATTTGGATATACGGGGAGCAGGAAATGTACTGGGCGGCGAACAAAGCGGTTTTATGGCTGAGATCGGTTTTGAGATGTACCAGAAAATCCTGGATGAGGCCATCCGTGAACTGAAACGTTCTGACTTTAAAGAATTGTTTAAAGAAGAAATAGCCCGGCAGGATGCTTTTGTACAGGACTGCACCATTGACACCGACCTGGAGATACTGATACCCGATGAATATGTAGAGAGTATTACCGAAAGATTATCATTGTACCAGCGGCTCGATAACTGCGAAACGGAAAAAGAACTGGAAGAAATGAAAAAAGAATTGGCCGACAGGTTCGGCCCCGTTCCGCAACAGGTGGAAGACCTCTTTATTACTGTTCGCTGCCGCAAGCTGGCTGTTGACCTGGGCTTTGAAAAAATGAGTTTGAAAGACAGCATCCTCCGATGCTTCTTCATCAACCGGCCGGATTCCCCTTATTTTGAATCATCCACTTTCCAAAAGATCATCGGTTTTTTGCAGACGGAAACCAACCAGGCCAAACTGAAACAAACCGGCAGGCTGTTTATGCTTATTGGTGAAAACATGAAAACGATGGAGGAAGTGCATGGTTTCCTGAAGCAGATGCATGAATATGTTTTTGCGGGAAGTGCTGTTTCAGCATTATAACTAAACGGGTTCCCATTTAAATTATTTTTTAGCCTACTTGTGATAGTATCATTTGATACTATCAGTCATGAAGCCCCCTTATACCATTATTGCTGAAATAGTAAGCCTGATTGCGGAAGTTTCGCAAAAGACCGGGGAGGTAAACGCCTCTTTCCTGGTAAAGCAATCACCGGCATTAAGAAAAAAAACCGGGTAAAAACCATCCAGGCTTCGCTGGCAGTTGAAGGCAACACATTATCAACTGAACAAATTACTGCCATCATTGAAAACAAAAGAGTGTTCGGCCCGCCTAAGGATATTAAAGAGGTTACCAATGCAATAAAAGTTTATGAGCAACTGAATAAATTTAACCCGCATAGCGTAAAATCTTTTCAGGATGCCCACAAAATGCTGATGCAGGGGCTTATTCCCAATGCCGGCAGGTACCGCAGCACCGGCGCCGGGATTGTGCAAGGCAGACAACTTGCACATGTTGCCCCGCCTGCACATAATGTACCCACACTCATGAAAGAGCTTTTCAGCTACCTGAAAAGAAGTAATGAGTTGCCGCTCATTAAAAGTTGTGTTTTCCATTATGAAATGGAGTTTATACATCCTTTTCCTGATGGCAATGGCAGGATGGGGCGCTTATGGCAATCAGTTTTACTAAAGCAGTACAGTCCCGTATTTGAATATTTACCATTCGAAACCTTAATCAGCAGGAACCAGAAAAACTATTACCGGGCCCTTTCAGTATGCGATAAACAAGGTGCTTCAACTGTTTTTATAATATTCATGCTCAAAATTCTAAGCCAGTCTTTAGATGAGTTACTTGAACATCGCAGCGGCCCCATATTAAATACTGACAGGATTCACTCTTTCCTCGCAAGCGGCATAAAGGAATTTACCCGTAAAGATTATATGAAGCATTTCAAAACAATTTCTTCTGCTACGGCCAGCCGGGATATAAAGCTGGCTGTAGCGAAGAAACTCGTAAAAAAACCGGTAACAAAAACAAAACGACTTATAAAGTAATCGCAGTTGAAAAATAAAAAATTCCGTCTGTTACGGCGGGATTTTTACTTCGAGTTAATGGCGGGTATTATTTGTTTTTTGTTTCCTTTTTTTGCCGGTAATAAACCACATTTGCAACAATTTCTTTTGTTGTGGCAAGTAACCCCTGCATCAGATCGGGCCGGAAAATATCCGGCTTGTTATCCTTTAACCTGCATATCCGCGGATCGGCAAAACTGTAAGTGTAAAAACTGTTCAGTATTATTTTATCCATCGGCATAATGCTATCATACATCACTACCGTGGTAATGATCAGGTCGCGCCATTCAGTCTGAGCAGGACTGGCAGCAGCTTTTACAAAAAACCCGGGACGATGCGGAACTGTTTGCTTCATTGGTTGAGAAAATTCCGGATGAGCGGCTCGGGGAAAACTTCGCCGACCCCAAATATGGAAGCTGGTACCGTAATCTGCACGGGGTTATTGAGCATTCCCATTATCACCTCGGGCAGGTGGTGATCTTAAAAAAATACTGGCGGAGACCGCTAAAGGCAAAAGTTAAAACTGTTTTTTTCAGCACAACAGGACAAACCTGTCACCATCAAACAGCCCCTTATCACTCAGCTTCAGGTGCGGTATTACCAGCAGGGCCATAAAAGAAAGTGTCATAAACGGAGAACCAAGAGTTGACCCGGCATCTTTTACGGCTTTATCAATCAATGAATATTGTTGGGCAATTTTATAACCGTCTTCATTGCTCATCAGACCGGCTACCGGTAAAGGAACAATCATTTCAAGATCTTCTTCACAAAAACTTACTCCTCCTTTATGTTCAATCACCAGATTCACGGCTTTGCAAATACTTTCATCATCCACACCTACTGCAACAATATTGTGGCTGTCATGCGCCACGGATGAAGCAAGGGCGCCTTTCTTTAACCCGAAATTTTTAATAAATGATCTGACAACCGGCGCATCGTGGTAACGGCTCACCACCACAATCTTCAGCATATCTCTTTCCGGGTCACTAATGATTTTTCCGTTCACCGCTTTTGGCTCAAAAAAAAGTTTGTTGGTGATGAGCTGGCCATCCAGCGCTTCAATAACCGGGATTTCTTTTTCGCCTTTCCATTTTAATGCAAAATCGGAAACCTCTTTTTTGCCGCAGGAAAAGTTATTAATGATTTTTGACTTTTGACTCATGACTAACGACTTTCCTCCCGCCGCCACCAGTTCGCCGTTAATAAAAGTTTTCAGCACTTCAAAGTTTTTCAAATCTTTCACCACGATAAAATCAGCCGGATCACCTTCTCGCAGCAGACCCGCATCTAATTTGTAATGCAGCACCGGGTTAACACAGGCTACTTTTAAAACTTTAAATAAATCAATTCCTTTTGCTACTGCCCTTGCACAAAGCTGATTGATATGGCCAAGCACCAAACTGTCCGGATGTTTGTCATCGCTGCAGAACATCATCCGGTCCGGCCAGTCGTTCAGCAAATCAATTAACGCTTCAAAATTTTTAGCTGCGCTTCCTTCACGGATGATGATCTTCATGCCGTTCTGCAACTTATCAAGCGCCTCTTCTTTTGTGAAGCATTCATGGTCCGTATAGATGCCGGCATCAATGTAATGTTTGGCTTTTTCTCCCCTGAGTCCCGGCGCATGCCCATCCACAGGTTTATTTAATTTATGTGCTGCCGCAATTTTCTTCATCACTTCTTCATCCTTGTTCAGCACACCCGGAAAATTCATCATTTCACTCAGGTATTTTATATCATCCCGCTGCAGTAATTTTTCAACATCGTTGGCATCAAGCGAAGCACCGGCTGTTTCAAATGTAGTGGCCGGCACACAGCTTGGAGCGCCAAAATTGAATTTGAAAGGAACCGTTTTACCGTTTGCAATCATATATTCTACACCGGCCATACCGCATACATTGGCAATTTCATGCGGGTCGCTTACCGTGGCTACGGTGCCATGCACCACAGCCAGCCGGGCAAATTCAGAGGGCACCAGCATGGAGCTTTCAATATGTACATGGCTGTCGATAAAACCGGGCTGCAAAAACCCTCCGGTGCCTGCCGGTAACTGCTGAAGAGGGGTGATACGGTCAATTTTGCCCCCTGATACAACCACTTTAGCCGGGTAAACCGTCTGCTGGTGCACATCGGCCAGGTAACCGGCTATGGTAAGCAAACCATTCATCTGTTTATTTTGTCAGTTTACGTTAAAAATACTCATTTGATCAGCCGGTCCTTTAATTTTATGGCCTCAATTTTAAATAAAAACCTCAACGAATGAAACGGATTCTTTTTGCTTTCTTATTCATTGCAGCTGCTACTGCCGTTTTTGGACAAACTGCTGATGAAATTATCAATAAACACATTGAAGCAATTGGCGGTGCAGAAGCCTGGAAAAAAGTGAACTCTGTAAAAATGGAAGGTACCATCCAGGTACAGGGCGCTGAACTGGCCGTAACCATAACAGTGCTGAACGGGAAAGGTGCCCGCCAGGATTTAAGCATTATGGGAATGACAGGCTACCAGATTGTAACACCCGCTGAGGGATGGAACTACATGCCTTTCCAGGGACAAACAACACCCGAAGCCATGACGGCAGAGGATTTGGCCGAATCACAGGACGATCTGGATGCACAGGGCAACCTTATTGATTATGCAGCCAAGGGCCATACGGTGGAATTGCTGGGCAAAGATGATGTGGAGGGAACAGAATGTTATAAACTGAAAATAACCAAGAAGGGCGGCAAATCAGAAACCATTTACGTTGACCCTAAAAGCCATCTTATCCTGCGCAGTGTTGAAATAAGGAAAGCCAACGGACAGGAAATAGAAGTGGCTACCAATTACAGCAATTATGAAAAACTGCCCGAAGGCATTATAGTTCCCAAATCCATGACGCTTCCTTTTGGAGAACTGATCCTATCCAAAATAACCATTAACGGCGATGTGGATGAAACGGCTTTTAAAAAGTAGAAACAAAAACCAAGACATAAAACCCCGGAAAACCAACGGAGTTTTTTAATACCTTTTTTTTATAAACTGAGTGTATGAAATCTTTTATCTCTTCATTGCTTATTTTTTTTACCTGCGTTTCTTATTCCCAAACAACCATCAACAGCAGCACCTTTGGCATGATGGAGGCCCGCTGGCTTGGCCCGGGTACCATGAGCGGCCGCATTACGGCCATTGAGGGTGTGGCTCAGGATGGTAAAACCCTTTATGTGGGTACAGCCGGCGGCGGTATCTGGAAAAGCACCAACGCCGGCGCTTCCTTCAAACCCATATTTGATAAATATTGCCAGAGTATCGGAGCCATTGCCATTGATCCCCAAAACCCCAAAGTGATTTATGCAGGAACGGGTGAAAGTAATATGCGAAACACGGTTTCAATCGGCGATGGTTTGTATAAATCCAATGACGCAGGTGATAACTGGGTAAAGCTGGGCCTGGAAAAAACCGAGCACATTGCAAAAATTGTTATCAACCCGGTTAACACCAATATCATTTATGTGGCTGCCCCGGGTCCGCTATGGAACAGCAGCAAAGAGAGGGGATTATATAAGTCAACCGACAGCGGAAAGACATTTGAAAAGATCCTGTTTGTCAGCGAGGACGCCGGTTGTGCCGATGTGTCGGTTGACCCCAATCATCCCGACACGGTATATGCATCCTCCTGGGAATTCAGGCGCAAACCTTATTCATTTAATTCCGGAGGTAATGGCAGCGGTTTCTGGAAAAGCACCGACGGGGGCAAAACATGGAAAGAAATTAAAAATGGGTTACCCGTAAAACCTTTTGGCCGCATTGCATTCGCTGTGGCGCCCAGTGCACCGCAAAACGTAGTAGCTGTTGTAGAAGCAGCAGAAACCGGGTTATATATTTCCGCCGATGGCGGGGAAAACTGGAAAAAGCAAAGCGCCACTTTTAATGTGGTATCAAGACCTTTTTACTTTGCCACTATTGTAATAGATCCGAAAGACCCCAAACGGGTTTACCGGCCTGCTTTATCATTTTCTTACTCCAATGACGGGGGTTATTCATTTGCTGATGCCACCAACGATGGAGGCTGGGTGCACAGCGATCATCATGCATTATGGATCAACCCAAACAATACCAACCAGCTTTACCTGGGAACTGACGGAGGCGTCTATATCAGTCTTGACCGCGGCGCCACCTGGAACTTTGTTCCCTGCCTGCCTGTAGGGCAATTTTATCATGTTGCATTAGATGATAGAAAACCATATAATATATATGGCGGGTTGCAGGACAACGGAAGCTGGACGGGCCCCTCTGCCGCTGCCGGAGGCGTAACCAACGGAATGTGGAAGGCCATCAATGGCGGTGACGGTTTTTGGGTACAGCCAGATCCCAATGATATTTATACAGCTTATGCCGAATCGCAGGGAGGTAACATCAACCGCATTAATCTGGTCAACAATAAGGCAGTGGTCATTAAACCTCAGCAGGCGCCCGGCGAAGAAAAACTGAGATGGAACTGGAATACACCCCTTGTTTTCGGAGCTGCCAATAAAAAAAACCTGTATGCAGGCAGCCAGTACCTGTATAAATCAACCGACCAGGGCCGCAACTGGCTGCGCATTGCACCCGATCTTACCACAAACGATAAAAAGAAACAGGAGCAGGAAAACAGCGGAGGCCTCAGCGCAGATAATACTTCGGCCGAAAACCATTGTACCATATTTACCATTGCTGAATCACCCCTGGATGAAAAAATGATCTGGGCCGGTACGGATGACGGCAACCTGCAATATACAGCCGATGGCGGAAAAACATGGGTGAATGTTTCAGCCAATTATGCCAGGGCCGGTATTCCTGCACAAACATGGGTCAGCAGCATTGAACCTTCCCGCTTCGATAAAAAAAGAGTGTATGCCACTTTTGATAACCATATGTACGGCGATCATAAAACCTACCTGGGCCGTTCAGATGATATGGGAAAAACCTGGACGCTTATCAGCAGCGCTGAGTTTACTGGCTTTGCCCATAAGATAAAAGAAGATCTGGTTAATAAAGACCTTTTATTTCTCGGAACAGAAATGGGTTTGTTTGCAACGCTTGATGGTGGCAGAAACTGGTTCCGCATGAAAAACAAGATACCCGAATATGCACTGGTGAGGGATATTCAAATTCATCCCCGCACCCACGACCTGGTGATTGCCACCCATGGGCGGGGTATTTTGATTGTGGATGATATTTCGCCCATCCGCCGGCTTACAAAAGAAATGGCAGAAAAGAATGTTGTGCTTTTTCCCAACGAACCCATTACGCTTACCACCGGTCAGTTTGGCAATGGCGGTTTTCCGGTTACGGGCGGCTGGGTGGCTCCTAATCCGCCATCCATTTCCCCCATTAAATATTACCTGAAGGAGAGGGCAAGTATGGGAGAAGTAAAAGTGGATATTTATGATCCGGAAGGCAGGCTGGTGCAATCCATTCCCGGCGGCAAACGAAAAGGGGTGAATATGGTGGAATGGAACCTGTGTATGAAACCTCCTAAAGTGGCCAGTGGCGGAACTAAAATTGATTTCTCGGGTTTCCTGGCACCCATGGTGCTGCCCGGTGAGTATACGGTAAAACTGAAAGTGGGGGATTCGGTATATACTTCCAGACTGAAACTGGTGCATGATGCCGCTGACAAAAACTTTACTCTTGAAGACCGTAAAAAACAATACAAAACCGCCACCGATCTGTACAAATTGCATGAACAGCTTGCTGATGTGGTGGATACCATCAATGCCCGGCAAAAACTGATTAAAGAGAACCTTACCAAAGTGCAGGACTCCGTTCTTAAAAAGAAAATGGAGCAATACCATGATGAACTGGAAAAACTCAGGGGCGAATGCCTGGCCACCAAACAAAAATCTGTGTTTGCAGACGAAAAAAAGTTGCGGGAGGAAATAACGGAAGTGTATGGAGGGGTTACCGGGCAGGAAGCAGCCCCCTCAAACCTGCAGGTTCAGCGTACTACTGTGCTGCAGCAGGAAGTAAAGAAGAAAGAAGAAGCCCAAAAACAGGTATTAAAAAAATACGACGGGGAAGTAATGACCGGTCTGCGAAAAGAGGGGCTGGTAAAGCCGCCACCGGGAGAGAAAAAGGGATTCTGATAACTCAAGCAAAAAACTCCACAGCCGGTTACCGAACCGGCTGTCATTTTTAAGGGCATAAAGCAATACACTTGTGTATTTTATGTACATTTCCTTTTTAATTTTTACGATATGCCAAAACTGATTTTTTGTATCTGCCTGCTTGTATCTGTTACCATCGCAGCTCAAAAACCTAAAACGGCAATTGCTGCTGCAACGGATAATACCGAGGAAGTTTTATTCAAAAAACTCAAATACCGGCTCATCGGGCCTTTCCGCGGCGGAAGGAGCGCTGCTGTGGCCGGCAGCTATAAAAACCGCACTACATTTTATTTTGGCGGCACCGGCGGCGGTGTTTGGAAAACTGCCGATGGCGGAAGTAACTGGACGAATATCTCCGACAAATATTTTGGCGGCTCCATGGGTGCGGTGGCAGTGGCCCCGTCAGATGAAACAATACTATATGCCGGTGAAGGCGAAAACACCATGCGGGGCAACGTAAGCGAGGGGCTGGGCGGTATGTGGCGCAGCGATGACGGCGGCAGAACCTGGCGGAATATCGGGCTGAAGGACGGCCGGCATATTATCCGCATTATCATTCATCCCAAAAACCCGGACATTGTGTGGGCGGCAATAATGGGTCATTTGTTTGGTCCCAATGAAGAAAGAGGTATTTATAAAACCACAGACGGAGGTAAAACCTGGAAGCGAACACTATTTGTCAATAATCAAACCGGCTGCAGCGACCTCATAATGGAACCGGGCAACCCTTCTGTTTTTTATGCCGGCACCTGGAGGCTGATAAGAACACCTTACTCACTGGAAAGCGGAGGCGAAGGCAGCGGCCTTTGGAAAAGTATGGACGGAGGAGAAACCTGGACTAACATTTCTTCCAAAAAAGGGTTACCAAAAAATACCTGGGGTATAGTGGGGGTGGCCGTGGCACCTTCCAATACAGATAAAGTGTATGCCATTATCGAAAATAAAGACGGCGGTTTGTACATGAGCGCCGATGCCGGCGAAACCTGGACATTGCAAAGCAATGATAACAATATACGGCAAAGGGCCTGGTACTATACTAAAGTTTATGTTGACCCGAAGAATGAAAATAAAGTGTATTGTCCCAATGTGGGATTTATGGTGAGTACAGACGGCGGGAAAACATTCCGCAGTATTTCCACACCGCACGGCGATCATCATGACTTATGGATTGATCCCGAAGACGGAAACCGGATGATTGTGGCCGATGATGGCGGCGCACAGGTAACCTTTGACGGAGGCAATAACTGGAGCACTTATTTGAATCAGCCCACGGCACAGGTGTACAGGGTAAGCGCCGACAATGCATTTCCTTACCGGATACTTGGGGGACAACAGGATAACAGTGCATTCCGCATCCGCAGCCGTACCTATGGCGCTGCAATTACCGCTGCTGATATGGAAAATGCAGCAGGGAGTGAAAGCGGTTATGTAGTGGCCGATCCTTTGAACCCTGATATTACCTATGGGGGCAATTACATGGGAATGTTGCAGCGGCTGGATCACCGGACAGGCGAAAGCCGGCTGATCAATGTTTGGCCGGTTGATAACATGGGTGCAGGCGCTGAAGCAGCCAAATACCGGTTTCAATGGAACTATCCGATCTTTTTCTCTCCGCACAATCCTAAAAGATTCTTTGCAGCGGGTAATCATTTGTTCGTTACCGAGAATGAAGGTAAAAGCTGGGAACAGATTTCACCTGATCTTACCACCAACGATAAAACCAAACAGGCTGCAAGCGGCGGGCCTGTAACCAAGGATAACACATCCGTGGAATATTACTGCACCATCTTTACAGCAGCAGAATCGCCGAATGAAAAAGACCTGTTGTGGGCAGGCAGTGATGATGGCCTGATACATGTAAGCAAAGACGGTGGAAAGAATTGGGAGAACGTAACACCCAAAGATTGCCCCAAATGGATGATGTGGAACTGCGTGGAAGCCGATCCCCATAAAAAAGGCGCTGCTTATTTTGCCGGCACAAGGTATAAGTCAGATGATTTTAAACCGTATATCTATAAAACAGAAGATTACGGAAAAACATGGAAGCTGATAGTAAATGGAATTAGTCCGGTGCATTTTACCAGGGCAATAAGGGCTGACAGAAAAAAACAGGGATTGCTCTATTCCGGTACTGAATACGGCATGTATATATCATATGATGATGGCGCCAGTTGGAAATCATTTCAGATGAATCTTCCCGTTGTGCCCATTACAGACCTTGCTATTAAAAACAATGATCTTATTGTGGGATCACAGGGAAGAAGCATTTACATACTGGATGATTTAACAGTGGTACAGCAGCGCAATGAAAGTATTCTTAACAAAAACTTGCATGTATTTGCAGTGAACCCCGCATACCGTATGCCGGGGGGTGGCCGCCGCCGCGGGGGTGGAGCAGCAACGGGCAATGTGCAAAATGCAGGAATGAACCCATCCAATGGAGTTGTATTTAACTATTACATGAAGAATGTGAATGACTCTTCCAAACTTTCCATTGATATCATGGATAAAAACAAAAAGAAAATAAAATCATTCTCCACATCCTCAAAAGAAGACAAAATAGATATTAATGAGGGTTTGAACCAGTTTGAGTGGGACATGAACCATCCCCCTGCTGAGAGGGTGGAAGGGCTTATCCTATGGAACGGTTTTGTAAGCGGTCCCAAGGCAGCCCCGGGAGAATATTTTGCCGGGTTTAAGTCAGGTACTGACTCCGTCATCATACCGTTTACGATCCTCGCCGATCCAAATTATCAAACCACCGCCGCTGAGTACGAAGAACAGGTGAATTTCCTGCTTACCGCAAGGGATAAATTTTCTGATGTAATGAGAGCGCTGAGAAATATAAAGGAAGTGCGTCAGCAGATGAATGATTTTAAAGACAGAAACGGAAACGATCTTCCCAAAGAAATCAAACAGCAGGTGGATACAATCAACAACCAAATGACGGTGGTGGAAGAAGCCCTGCACCAGACGAAAGCCAAAAGCGGGCAGGATGTACTGAATTTCCCGATAAAGCTGGATGATAAACTGGCCAGTATTTATAATGCTGCTGCCGCAGGCAATTCAGCCCCGTCAAAGCAGGCGAAAGAAGCCTATGCAGAACTGGCTGTACAAATCGATGAACAACTCGGCAGGCTCAGGAAAATATGGAATGAAGATGTAGGCAGGCTGAATCAGCTCATTCATGTGAAAACCCTGCCGGTGATCGGGGTGAAGAAAGAAGAAAAGAAAGAGTAAGCAGGTATTGTCCCGCTATGCGGTTGGCTTATATTTCCGGGTACGTTCCTTCATCAGCGCTATAACTTCTGCTTCGCTAGAAAACATGTTGTTGACATTCACCACATTTTTGGCCAGTTTGTCATAGCGTTTGGTCATCAGCCAAAGGAAGATGTGGAGGTAATGAATACCGTCGAATGTCAGGATTTTATCTTTAGCAAACTCATCTTTATTCTTTAAAAACTCAGTGGGGATGTCTGTATAGTGCAGCGCCGGACGGATATGATGCATGGCATGGTAACCGTCGTTCCAGCACATCTTGTTGTATTTGGTATTGATGCAATTGATAGTATTATCATCCAGCTTTTCCAGGTTGACAAAAGCATGCTGCGCCCAGTTACCCAGCATCATGACCAGTCTGGCAAACAGGAATGGGATAATGAAAATAAAAAGAGTGGTCTTGAAATTGACGAAACTCATGCCTGTACAGAAAACAAAGAATGCCATTTCCCCGGCTGTAAGGCGGATGTAAAACTTTTTTCTTTTACGGCTGAAGAAGTACATAAATGTATCCCGGAATCCAAGGAACAGGAAGCGGAGATAGTATTTCAGAAAACCCCGCAGGCTGTCCCGTTGGTAAGGCAGGGTACTGCTGGCATCATCCAGCCTATTATTCTCTACATGGTGCATACCCATATGATGGGCGAAGTAAGTTTCAGGTGTATGGCCAAAGAAAGGACAAACAAACCAGATGATATAATCAAATATCCAGTTATATTTTTTCTTGAAAGGTTTGCGATGACAAATACAATGAAGCATTAGCCCGAAACGGCCTTTAAAATACATCTGCGAAACATAAAAATGAGGAATGTACAGCAACCACCAGTACCAGCCTGTAAGCAACGGGGTATATAAAATAACAGCTGCCGGGATAACCAGTATATGAATAGCAGTCAGCAGGTGTATAAAAGGGAGGTCTCTTTTATCATTCATATACTTCAGCCAGAATTTTTCGTACCAACTGAATCGTTGGGGTTCATTATAAACGGGGTCTGTTATTGTCGTCAGAGCCTTCATGCATATTTTAAAGGTGACTGTAATCATTCCACTGATATTCAGCAGAACATGGGTTTGGTGAAGGGCTAAAATTAAGGCTTTTATTCCAAATGCTGCTAACTTAATGTAAGCAGCCTTTTATTTTGAAGGAACAAATTTCCGGGTTCTTTGTTTTAAATTGATAATCGCTTCTTCTTCACTGGAATATATACTATTCAGATTGACCAGGTTTTTAGCCATTTTATCATAGCGTTTTGTCATCAGCCATCGAAAAATATGCAGATAGTGCACTCCGTCAAAAATGGGGGTTTTTTGACGGGCAAATAAATCTTTGTTTTTAAGCAACTCAGCAGGCAGCTCGGTATAATGGACCGCCGGGCGGATATGATGTACCGCATGATAGCCATCATTCCAACATATTTTATTGTATTGGGTATTGATACAGTTGATCGAATTATCTTCCAAGTTATTGAGGTCTACAAAAGCATGCTGTGTCCAGTTGCCGAGCATCATTACAATTCTTGCAAATACAAAAGGTATAATGAAAATAAAAAGAGTGGCATGAAAATTTACAAAACACATTCCCACGCAGAAAATGTAAAAAGAGAATTCACCGGCTGCAAGCCGTATATAAAACTTTTTTCTTTTATTTTTAAAGAAGTACATAAAAGTGTCCCTGAAGCCAAGAATAAGAAACCGGCCTACATAAGACAGAAATCCCCTGACGCTGTCCCGCTGATAAGGCAATGTGCTGCTGGCATCATCCAGCATATTATTGGCCACATGGTGCATGCCCATATGATGTGCAAAATAGGTTTCCGGAGTATGACCAAAAAAGGGACATATAGCCCAGATAACCCAATGATATATCCACATATATCTTTTTTTGAACAGCTTCCGGTGAACAATACAGTGAAGCATTAATCCGAAACGGCCTTTAAAGTACAGTTGTGATACATAGAAATACGGAACATAAAGCAACCACCAGTGCCAGCCTTGCAGTAAAGGAGTATATAAGACGACTGCTGCTGGAATTATCAGTATATGAATGGCAGTTAGCAAATGAATGAATGGCAAATCTCTTTTATCGTTAAGGTATTTCAGCCAGAATTTTTCATAACTGCTGAATTCTTTTGGTTCGGTATACACCGGATCGGTAATGATGTTCAGAGCCTTCATATTTGGAATTGAGTGATTAAAAAATTATAAACTGATACATTCTGTACTATTTCTTTCTTTCATACATCATCGCTTTCACTTTTTCTTTGTCTTCTATTTCGTTTTTGAGATCAAACATAGTACCGAAGACATGATCCCATAATGTGGAACTGACACCAAAACCCATGTGTTCGTTTTTATAATGGTGCAAATGGTGATTGCGCCAATGAGGTTTCATCCATTTGAAAGGAGGATTCCAGGCATGAATAGCAAAGTGGATAGTTCCATAAAGCAAGTATCCAAGCAGAAATCCAGGAAAAAAAACAAAAGCATCAAACCTTAGTATCAAATACATTATCCCAAACACAGATCCGGAAATGAGTATACTTGGCAAAGGCGGCATGAATAAACGGGTAGTATCTCTTGGATACTGGTGATGACAACCATGAAAGGTGTAAACAATTTTTTGGGCCCTTTTCCCTTTCGGCTCCCAGTGAAAAAGAAACCGGTGGGCAAAATATTCAAACAGGCTCCAGAAAAACATTCCCCCCAAAAACAATAACATAATCTTCAAAGCAGGGTAATTCAATATTACTGCACTTTGGTACAGAAAATAAAGAATTACAGGAAGATACATGCCCCAGATAACGAGGGGATGAGCTTTGGTCAGCGCTTCCAGAAAATTGCTTTTAAAAAGCCGGGCCTGGCCTTTATTGTAAATTTTTTCAAATTCCATAGCGGCAAAGTAATAAATGCCGCCTATGAGCCGCCTGATTTTAATCATGTAGCCGATCTCTACATTTTCAGGTCAGGTTTTATATCCCGCACTTTGGTGCTGGCGCCTCCATCCAGCGATAGACTGACTGGTCTATTTGTTTTCCATGCTCCACGGGTAAAATCCGGGATGTCCATCGTTTTTGACTTTTTTGCAACAGAACGCTGGCTCAGCGGAAAAAGGCAGCTCCATGCTGCAGCATCATATACATCCTGGTCAAGCGGGAGGCCGTTTCGTAAACAATCAATCAGCCGCCAGTCCATTATAAAATCCATACCGCCGTGGCCGCCCACTTCTTTGGCAATAGCGCCGATATGTTTTACAATCGGTGGCGAATATTTTTCTTCCAGTTGTTTGAATTCATCCTGTTTTACCCAACTGTGACCAAATGCTATCCGTGCAGGGCCAGGCCATTTTTGGGCTACGCCTTTTGTACCGCTTACAAGGTGTATCCTTGAATAAGGGCGGATGGTTGAAACATCATGTTGAACCATCACGGTTTTTCCTTTATTCGTTCTTATCAGGGTGGTGTTCATGTTTCCGCGAAAAGGACGGTCAACATATTCTTTAAAGAAATCATCCTTAGCTGCTAATTCTTTAACCATTCTGTTCATCGTAAAATCGCCGGTTGACATACTAACAAGATGGTCAAACTTATCTCCCCGGTTGATATTCATGCACTGGGCAATGGGGCCAAGTCCATGAGTAGGGTAGAGGTTTCCATTTTGCCCGATATTTTCTTTTAGCCGCCACATATCGGCATAGGCTTTTTTATTGAAGAGCCAGTCTTTGGTCAGGTCATGAATATAGGCGCCCTCAGTATGCACAATTTCTCCAAACATTCCCTGGCGGGCCATATTCAGGGTAAGCAGTTCAAAAAAATCATAACAGCAGTTTTCCAGCATCATGCAATGCTTCTTTGTTTTTTCGGAGGTTTCCACCAGTTCCCACAGTTCATCCATTGTTTTTCCTGCAGGCACTTCCGTGGCGGCATGTTTTCCGTTTTTCATGGCATGCACGGCAATGGGTGTGTGCAGGTGCCAGGGAGTAGGGGTGTATACAAGATCAATATCATTGCTTTCACATAAAGCTTTCCATCCTTCTTCACCGCTGTACTCTTTGGCTTTGGGCCGTTTCATTTTTTCCAGTGTCTTCTGTGATGCGGTTACACGATCGGGGTATTTATCGCAAAGGGCAGTTATTTCAAGCCCGTCAATATAGCTCAGCCTTTCCACAGCATCTGAACCCCGCATACCCAAACCCGCAACTCCCACTCTTACTGTTTCGATTTTTGGAGCGGCATAACCGCACATATTGAAACGCTGTCCCTGCTTTTCAAACAGGGATGAATGTTCCATTTGCTCATCTGAGGTTCCGGTAATGCTGGCAATAGAAGGTAATCCGGCAGCTAGCGCACCTGTTCCGATTGCCATGCGACGGAGAAATTTTCTGCGATTGTTATTCATGCGGAGTGTTTTAATTACTGCAAGTAACTGAATTATTAAATAAGAAAGGCGGAAACAGAAAATTTGGGCAAACGTTTGAACCAGGATTACATATTAAGCCAATAATTCAGTTTAAACACCAGCGCCCTGTTTTTGTTTTTAAACAGCGGGTCAGAAAAATAATTGTCTGTGTAAACCAGGAAAAAATCACTGGCTGGTTTGTACCGCCATTGAAAGCGGCTATTAATATTGATATTATTGGACTGTGTGTTGTATTGAAGAAATGTCGTCCAGAACATGGAATTGGAAAAACTGTATTCAATTCTTGAGGAAAGAAGGAAAAGATTTTCTTTTCCATAAGAGCCAGGAAAATTGAGACGGTTATACTCACAATTCAGTTCTATCGTAAATTTGGGCTGATTGCGGTAAATAAGGCTGGAGTTAAGCTGAATGATGTTTCCATTGTAGAATCCGCCAATTCTTCCACCACCTGTAGCTGATATTTCCTTTCTGCTGTCCGACCTTAACCTTACCCATACCTGGGTATAATGATAGGTTGAAGCCGGTAAAGGATCTCCGTCAGTAAATGAGGAAGGAAACAAAAGTTTTGTTTTGTTATAATCAAGCCCGAAATCAATAGTGCTGGTATTTCTTGAATCAAAAGCAAAGCTTGGCCCAATAGAAAATTCGTTGAAACTGTTGTCGGGGTTCAGCACCAGAAAACTCTCCAGGTTAAATTCAATCTGGTTAAGCTTTCCGTTTTTCGGCAAAATTTTGTACTGATTTTCACAGAAATATGACTTGTAGCCAAGCCGGATAACGGTGTCTTTGACCGCATCATAGTTTTCAATCCGTTGCACAAATCCCATATCAGCATAATAGTTGGTACCAAGGTTATCATAATTGATAAATGAAAAAAACTGTCGTCCGAAATAACCGGCCCCGAGATTGATATATACATTTTTATCATCAATATTTTTTTTCATGGAATGATGATAACCTGACCATGCCTGCACATTGCCTTTTTCATTGGTAAAACTGAATTCGCCGCCGGCATTTCTTCCGTATTTATCAAGTGGATCATTAATCGGATTCTTGTCTGTTTCAATACCGGACCTGTTAAAAAAATATGCCCTGACAGATGAACGTTTGAGCACCTGCTGGTTCATCGAAACAGCCGAATAATTCTGTGCAGCAAAATCTCCTTTTGCTTTTGTCTGCATATTCATTAATCCGATTCTTGTTTTAGGTGTGATGTTACCGGTGAGCCTTGCACCCGCTATTATGGGAATAGTGCTGCCTTCATTGTCAAGCCCTATTCTGCGGGAATAAAAAGGGCGGATGGGCGGGATGCCATAAGAGGAAAACAAATCGCTGTTTTCCAGAAAAAAATTTCTTCTTTCCGGGAAAAAGATGCTGAACCTGGTTATGTTGGTAACCTGCCTGTCCACTTCCACTTGTGAAAAATCAGGATTGACAGTAAAGTCAAGGTTAAGCGATGAGTTTAGTGCAATCTTGGCGTCAAAGCCAGCGTTAAAGTCACCGCTCAGTTCTTCTTTTCCTTCTTTGTTCTCCCTTATGCCGCCAGTAATGTAAGGGATGACTGAAATATTAGTGCCCGGCGGCGGCGGAGCTGCATCCCATACCAAAGCGCCGGTATAACCAAGATCTGGACCGGGAAAATTTACCGGCACCCTTGTCCATGTATGAAACTGGTTTTTCTTTCTTTCACTGCGGATGAAGTTGATGCCCCATTGTGTATTGCTTTTGTCGTAACGGAGTGTTTTAAATGGTATGGCAACTTCAATAACATAATGGTCATTTTCAATTTTTGTTTTAGAATACCATTTATTGTCCCAGCTGAAATTGATGTCACCTTCCTGCCCGGCTGTTAGAAGATCATCTGCCTGTACATTGTATGCAGTTACAGAAAAATAAAACCCGTTTGTTTTTTTGTTCATCGGATCAACCACAATGCCGATACCATCGCTTTCCCTGATTCTTGATTCCCGTTTCAATGATTGCGCAACCAGTGGCAGGGAATCATAGCAAACAGCGCCGATGTACAGGAAGTTGTTATCGTAGGTAACTTTTACTTCAGTTCTTGTTGGCGTTTTTTCATCATCCCTGGGGAATTTCAGCCAGAAATCCCTTGCCATTTCGGCGTTCTTCCATGCTTCTTCATTCAGTTCCCCATCTACTTTTATTTTATCATTTGTTTTGCGGATATGCAACCGGTACTGTTCCTTATATTTTGAAACTTCAATATCTTGTGCAGGCGAAAGCCGGCACAAGATCAAAAAGAAAAAAAATAGGCTAATTTTTCTCAAGTGATGATTTTTATCTCAGGGGTACAAGATCATTTTTTTAACCCGTTTAAAACAGCAAAAATAGGCAGACTGAAAATAGCAGGGATAAGCGGCGTCAATCTCTGAAAATGAAGGCTTATTCATCTCCATCCAGCATATCAGGCCTTTTTTCTTTTGTCCGCAGAACGGACTGCTCATGCCTCCATTCTTCAATCTTCTTATGGTCACCGCTCATTAAAATGTCAGGCACTTTCCATCCCCGGAAATTTTCGGGTCTTGTATAAACAGGCGGGGCAAGCAAATTATCCTGGAACGAATCGGTGAGGGCAGAGGTTTCATCATTCAGCACACCGGGAAGTAAACGTCCAACTGCATCCACCAGCACTGCAGCCGGCAACTCGCCTCCGCTGAGCACATAATCGCCGATTGAAATTTCTTTGGTGACAAAATGTTCCCTTATTCTTTCATCAATGCCTTTGTAATGACCGCAAATAAATAAAAGATTTTCCTTCAGCGAAAGGGTATTGGCAGTTTTTTGGTTCAGGGTTTCCCCATCCGGGGTCAGGTAAATGATTTCATCAAATTTTCTTCCTGCAGAAAGTTCTTCAATCGCTTTCACCAGAGGCTCACACATCATTACCATACCGGCACCGCCGCCATACTGGTAATCATCCACCTGTCCGTATTCGTTCACCGCCCATTTGCGAAGATGGTGAACCTGCACAGTAAGCAGGCCTTTTTCCTGCGCCCTTTTCATCATGCTGTGCTGCAACGGGCTTTCCAGCAGCTCAGGCAATACGGTCAGAATATCAATATGCATGCGGCAAAGATAGCGGCTGAAAAATGAAACCCCCGGGGAACCGGGGGTTGTACAGAAACAAAAACCAACAATAACCCTTTCGGGCTTATTTGTGCATATTTTCAGGTCAAATGTAGTTGTTCGACTGCTGTCAAATACTGATATTGGTCAGTGATCATAGTGAGAAATATCAAGCTTCATTCAGGGTTGATGGCAATTTACAGAGCTGCCGGGGGATTGCGGCAATTCAGGACTGATAAACGGTATTCCAAGATTAAGCCCCCGGAGAATTAGCAGCACCCCCATCAGTGAAACAAAAACCGGGACCATTTTCCTGAAGACAATTCTTAATTCCGGCCTGATCACAGCTCCTGCATACCCGGCAAACAGCATAACAGGCAATGTGCCTGCGCCAAACATGGCCATAAAAACCACACTTTCGCCTGTTTCGGCAAAGGATAAAGAAGATGCCAGGGCAATATAAACCATGCCGCAGGGCAGCAGTCCGTTGGCCATGCCCAGCAGTAAAAAACTCAGCAGACTGACTGAGGATTTTAATATGCGGATAATAATATTTTGTACATGCAGGTAAAACCGGTCTAAAAAAACCAGGCGAAGATTTTTTTTGTGTATAAAATACAGCAATGCCATTAGCAAAAACACCACACCCAGGCTAATGGAAAGCCACTGCTGGTAGCCTGAAATATAAATCCCTCTTCCGGCCAGGCCAAACAGCAAACCGATAGCGGAGTAAGTAATTATCCGTCCCAACTGATAAAGCAGCAGGGCTACCAATTTGCCCGTTTTTGAAAAATGCTGAACCGGTAAAACAAGGCTCAGCGGTCCGCACATGCCTATGCAATGCAGGCTCCCGGCTGCACCAAGTGTAAACCCTGCTATGATAACTGATAATGGCATCAAAAAACGGTTAACGGCTTTTCGGCGTAATAATTTTTTCCCCCGGCGGTCCAGTTAATCTTAACGGTATAATTTCCAGGTGAAATAATATTCTGTTGAAATTCCTGCAGGCCATCTGCCGTGACTTTTAATTCAATTTTTTTATCCTTTTTTTCATCATAGGCGCAATAGAACCAGATTTCTCCTGTCACTGTTTTATTTTTCATTTCCGGTGGCAGCTTCAGCCGGATGACATTTTCATGTTTTGAAAACTCTGCTGTTGAAGTCAGCGCATTGGCCCTTTTTGTTCCATCAATGATCTCCTGATAGCCTATTTCTTTTTTGTAATAATCTTTTTCCACCAGATCAAAATTGGTTTGCATGGACCGTATCACCAGAAAAGTCATCCCGGTTCCAAATACGATGAATGCTATTAAAATTTTATTTCCCCAGTTCATAATATATATTTTAAAAACTGCTGAAAGGCCCGGTAAAATTGGTTTTCAGTTCAGATATTTTTTTATCTCCTTCGTACAGCCCCACTTTCAACGGAGTCTTTCTGGATGTAACTGTTTTCCTTGGCAGAACAATAAAAAAGGAACCGGCTCCCTGCCCCTCACTTTTCACTTTAATGCCGGAAGCGCCTACCAGTTCAATTTTTCCTTCTTTACCATATTCTCCTTCTAACCGCAATTGAACGGGTATCTCTTTAAGAGTTTTGTTTTGAATTTTTATATTATACAAATTGGACAGGCTGTCGGTTCCCCTTTCCTGGTACAAAATACCGGTAGCCCTAATGATGGTTCCGTCAACATCTTTCAGGGTGATTAATAAGAAAGTAAGAAGACCCGTCAGCAGAACAAGCAACACCGAATAAAATTTCATTCTGCCGGTATAATGCAAACGGTCGCCATTGGCAATGCCGTTTTCAGATGCGTAGCGGACGAGCCCTCTTGGTTTCCTGACTGCATCCATTATTTTATCGCAGGCATCAATACAGGCGGTACAACCCACACATTCCATCTGTGTGCCGTTGCGGATATCAATACCTGTGGGGCAAACTTTTACACACTGAAAGCAATCAATACAATCTCCCGTTTCAACTGCTCCAGCTTTTCCTTTTTTATACTTTCTCCTTGGCTCCCCTCTTTTGTAATCATAAGCAACAATCATGGAATTCCTGTCGAGCAATACACTTTGCAGCCGGCCATAGGGACAAACCACTGTGCAAACCTGTTCCCTGAACCAGATATAAACAAAATAAAAAACCCCGGAAAAAATAAGGATTGCAATAAAGCCACCTAAATTTTCACTGACAGGTTCGCTGATGATTTTTTTCAACTCATCCACACCGATGATATAGGCAAGAAAAAAATTGGCAATGATAAACGACAGCAAAAAGAATGCGATGTGTTTTATTGTCCGCTTCCGGATTTTTTTTGTCGTCCAGGGACTTTTGTCAAGCAGTCTTTGTCTGGCAGCGCTGCCCTCAATGAGATATTCCACTTTTCGGAACAGCATTTCCATAAAAATGGTTTGGGGGCAAACCCATCCGCAAAACAAGCGGCCAAAGGCCGCGGTAAAAAGAACGATGAAAACAATAAATGCCAGCATCAGCATGCCGAAGATGAAAAAATCCTGCGGCCAGAATACTTTTCCGAAAATGATGAACTCCGCTTCAGGAATATTCAGCATCACCAGCGGGCGGCCATTCATTTTAATAAAAGGGATGGAAAAAAACAATGCGAAAAACCCCCAACTAACCCAGGTGCGTATATTGTAAAGCCTGCCCACCGGCTTCTGTGCATACACCCAGTTCCTTTTTCCTTTTGCATCCACCGTAGCCAGCCTGTCACGAAAGGATGCGTCAACTTCAGCCTGCCTGATGTTTTCGTTGGTCATTGTTTTGTGTTAACGTCATTCTCACTTTTCCTTACCCCGGGTTTTTTGCTTTGCCAGAATCAGCAGCGGGCTGAGCAGGCGGTGGCGCATCTTCTTTGTACAATGGGCCATCAGGGGCTTTTTTCTGAGGGGGATTAGTACCCTGCAGCGATTTAACAAAGCTTGCAATTTGCGCCAGTTCTTTTGGCGAAAATTTGCTTCCCCATTCCTGCATTCCTTTTCCGCTAACTCCGTATTTTATCACTTTAAAAATGTCTTTGATGCTTCCGCCGTGAATCCAGTAATCATCTGTGAGGTTGGGACCTACGCCCGGTACTCCATTTACTATACCGCTGCCATCATTTCCATGACAAACACCGCAAAGGCCCGGCCTTGTAAAAATGGCTTTGCCGGCTTCAAGGTCTTTGGCATCCGTAAGCAATTGTATGCTTGACTCATCAAATACTTCTCCTTTTACTTTTAAATAAGCATTCACCTTTGCATCAGCAATTTTTACGGAACGTTCATATTCCTGTGCACTGAGCGGCGCTGTGTGCGACACATGATAGCGCCATAGGTAAATAGCCGCAAATACAATCGTTACATAAAATCCATATAACCACCAGGGTGGAAGTTTGTTATTCAGCTCACGGATGCCGTCATAATCATGTCCAAGATCCAGTTCTGCTTCTTGCTCCACCGGCCTCAGTTTATTGAAACGGTCCCACCAGCTTAAAGATGAGACTGGCATTGCCAGTAAATCAGGCTGAGCCAGTAAAACCGCTTGCTCTTCCTTTGTTCTTCTCATTGACCTGAGATTGAAAAACAATACGAAAGCAATAAGCAGCTCAATCAAAATGGCCGCCAGCAGTATATAAAATGCAGAAGGCGCCAAACCCCCGATTGTATTGGCAGCAGTAGCCACGGCATTTTTATCCGGGGCTTTTTCCTGCGCAAAAACAAGGGATGACAAAAGCAAGAATAGAACTGTTAGTAAAGCGCCAGCACTTCCTTTGGCCCTCAGGTGTTGTTTGATTTTACTTTTTATCCCTGCGTTTTTTATCAGCTTCATTGCCAATAAGGTAATCATTACAAGCAACAGCATCATAATGGCCAGCATGATTAAGGCCAGCGGATTACTGAATACGGAGGGCTCTTTCGGACCGGCTGCAGAAGCAGTCAGGGTTCCAATGAGTAAACATCCTGCAAACAGGCTGATGATATATTTTGCTTTATTGTTCATAGTAAGAAATTGTTTTTGGTTCTTAATTATCAAGCGGAATGCGGCTGGCTTCTTCAAACTGCTTTTTATTGGTTTTAAAAACCCAGGCTAGCATTATTATAAAAAACAAACCGAAACAAACCAGTGACATGGTGCCATAAACATCCACACTGTTTACCTTCTCCATATAATGAATGAATTTCATAATTGTAGTTTTATTTGTTTTCTGCCAGTTGCTGCTGCGGTTCTGATTTAATATCCCTTCCCAGCCGTTGCAGGTAAGCTATCAGTGCGATGATTTCTGTATTGGGCGGCGATTCTATTTTGTCTTTTTTCAGGTTGGCAACAATTCTTTGAGCCTGTTTCATCAGATCCCGGTTGGCTACTTTATCAAAACCATCCGGATAGGGCACTCCTAACTTTTTCATAGCCCTGATTTTTGCCGGGGTGGATGAAGTATCCAGCTTCCTGTCAAGCAGCCATGGATACCTGGGCATGATGGATCCCGGCGACATGGTCCGGGGATCATACATATGAGTATATTGCCAGGAGTCGGTTTGTCTTCCTCCTTCTCTTGCCAAATCGGGTCCGGTTCGTTTGCTTCCCCACTGGAAGGGATGGTCATAAACAAATTCACCAGCTTTGGAATAACCACCGTCGCCCGGGTTAGGAGCATATCTTGCCACTTCATCCCGGAAAGGACGAATCATTTGCGAATGGCATGTATAACAACCTTCCCGTACATAAATATCCCTTCCCTGCAGTTCAAGCGGAGTGTAAGGCTTTACACTGGCAATGGTGGGAATGTTTGACTTGACAAGAAATGTGGGGATAATCTGCACCAAACCGCCAATGGCAACCAGTATCAAACTATAAATGAGCATCCGCACCGGTTTTCTTTCAAGCACCCGGTGCCAGTATTCCTTTTTAGGAGAAACTTCTTTTATCAGGGGTGCAGCTTCAGCAGCTTCATTGGCAATGAATTTACCCTGCTTGATTGTTTTGTAAATATTGTAAGCCATGATGAGGGCGCCTGTGAGGTATAAGGCACCGCCGATGCTTCTGAGTACATACAATGGTTTGATGTTCGTAACTGTTTCAAGGAACTGGAATTTCAACTGACCTTCCGGCGTAAATGATTTCCACATCAGGCTTTGTTCAAATCCCGCCCAGTACATCGGCACTGCATAAATGATGATGCCGATAGTGCCCAGCCAGAAATGGTTGGAGGCTAATTTTTTTGAATAAAGAGTAGTCCCCCACATTTTCGGAATCATGTAATAGAGGATGGCAAATGCCAGAAACCCGTTCCATCCCAGCCCGCCGATATGCACATGGGCAATCGTCCAGTCAGTAAAATGAGAAATGGCATTTACGTTTTTCAGGCTCAGCATCGGGCCTTCAAATGTGGCCATGCCATAGCAGGTAATGGCCACCACCATAAACTTCAGTACCGGATCCTCCCTAACCTTGTCCCATGCCCCACGGAGAGTGAACAAGCCATTTAGCATACCCCCCCAGCTCGGCGCTATGAGCATAATGGAAAAAACAACTCCGAGTGACTGGGCCCAGTCGGGCAAGGAAGTATAAAGCAGGTGGTGCGGCCCCGCCCATATATAAATAAATATCAGTGCCCAGAAGTGAATAATGGAAAGCCGGTAAGAATAAACAGGCCTGTTAGCAGCTTTGGGCAAAAAATAATACATCAAACCCAGCACAGGCGTAGTAAGGAAAAATGCAACGGCATTATGACCGTACCACCATTGTACCAGTGCATCCTGCACGCCGGCAAACCAACTGTAGCTACCCGTAGCTGAATAAGGGATTTCAATAGAACGGACGATATGCAGCATAGCCACCGTTACCCATGTGGCGATGTAAAACCAGATGGCTACATAGAGATGCCGCTCCCTTCTTTTAATAATAGTGGCAAACATGTTGATGCCAAAAATGACCCAAACCAGGGCTATGGCAATATCAATGGGCCAAATCAGTTCGGCATACTCTGCTCCGTTGGTGAGGCCCAGCGGGAGGGTGATGGCCGCAGCAACAATTATGAACTGCCATCCCCAGAAATGGATCCAGCTGAGGCGGTCGCTCCACATTCTTGTTTTGCAGAGCCGTTGCAGCGAATAATAAATTCCTGCAAAAGAGGCATTGCCCACAAAAGCAAAGATGATAGCGTTGGTATGCAGCGGGCGCAACCGCCCGAATGTGGTGGCGGCAAGATTCAGGCTGGACTCCGGGTAGTAAATCTGGATGGCCACCCAAAGACCCACCAGCATACCTACAATGCCGAACAGGATGGTGGCATAGCCAAACGCTTTTACAATCTTGTTGTCGTAATAAAACTTTTCTACTTGCATAAGCCGGGTTGGTTTTTATTATGGTGTTGTTTTATTTTTCAGAAGAAACAGCAGATGGAGGTTTGTCGTCAAAAAGAATCCTGGAGCCCGGGGAAATATCATCTTCAAATTGACCTGTTTTAACACCCCACAGAAACGCAACCAGGAAGAATGCGGCTACACTTATACTTACAAAGAGAAGAAGAATAATCACACTCATTACGGGGGAAAATTGAAATATTATGAAAGCGTAAAAATATCCGGGCCGAGCTCTGAATGAGGTAATAATGGTCAGCGGGGGGGCTGATTTTTATCATTTTTATTTTACAGAACCCCTGAAATGGAACTACTTAAGCAGCTTCATTTGCCTGGCTAGCAGGCTGCTGCTGCCAAAAGTTATCAGCAGAATGCTGAGCGAACTGGCTGGCATCAGGATGGCGGCAATAAGCGGGGACAGGCTCCCCTGTACAGCAAAGAACAGCCCGATGATATTATACACTATTGACAACACAAAGCTGGCGATAATGATGTTGCGGTTAGCCTTGCACAGGTATATAAATCTGGAAAGTAAAGGCAGTTCTTTGGCCTTGATAATGGCATCACTGGCAGGAGTAAAATTGTTGGTCTGCTCCGTCACCGCCACACCCACATTGCTTTCCATGAGGGCACCGGCATCATTCAGGCCGTCTCCAATCATCATTACTTTTTCACCCCGGTGCTGAAGCTGCTTTATGTAATGCAGTTTGTCTTCGGGCCTTTGGTTAAACAAAACAGTGGCTTTGCGGCCAATCAGTTGTTGCAGGTTCTGTTTTTCAGCATCATTATCGCCTGATAAAACTGAAATGCGGTAGTTTTTTTTCAGTTCAGAAAGCAGGGGGTTAATATCTTCCCTGTAATGATTACTGAACCTGAAAAATCCGGATACCTTGTTTTCGAAGCTCGCAAACACTTCTGTAGCGGGCCCGTTGTTTTTATTGCCTGTTACAAATTCATAGGAACCCAGCTTTACAAGAGTGTCATTCACCCACCCTTCAATACCCATGCCGGTGGTTTCTTTAAACCCTTGTGGTAATATTCTTCGTACATTTTTTTCATCCAGGCGACGGACCAACGCCTTGCTCAGCGGATGGGAAGAACAGGCTGCCAGTGAAATAATGTATTGCAACTGCTGACCGGATAAAGAGGCGCCCTCATACTTTATCTCCGGCACTTCAGTAGTAGTAAGCGTTCCCGTTTTATCAAATACTATATGATTGACATGAGCGATGTCTTCAATAGTCTGCGCATTACGGAGGTAAAAATTATTGCGCCCAAGTATCCGTAAAATATTCCCGTTGGTAAATGTGTTGGAGAGAAGTAAAGCACAGGGGCAGGCAATAATAAAAATAGCAGTTACCGCCGGCCATATTTTTGAAGGGTCGTTAAATTTCCAGTAAAAGGCAGTAATCAGTGCAATTGTAAAAACGATATAAGTAAAATAACGGCTTAGCAGATGAACGAATGAAACGCTTTTTGGCTGAAGTTGTTTCTTTTTTTCGTCTTTATCCCAAAGACGGGTAAGGTAACTTTGTGCCACTTCTTTTACTACCAGCATTTCAACATTGCCTTCTGTTTGTTTGCCACCGGCATATACAATTTCACCCACTTCCTTCAGTACCGGAAGCGATTCGCCGGTTACAAAACTGTAATCAATAAAAGCTTTTCCTTTTGTCAATATCCCGTCGGCAGGTATCAGTTCTTCATGATGGATCAGCAGGGTATCGCCGGGTTTGATATCCGGAAGGGCGGTAGGAATTTCTTTTTCTTCTCTAAGTACCGATACCGCAACCGGGAAATAGGATGTATAGTCCCTTTCAAAAGAAAGCTGGCGATAGGTTTTATTCTGCAGAATTCGGCCTGCCAGCATAAAAAATACAATGCCTGTCATAGAATCAAAATACCCGCCGCCGCTTCCGCTCAGCACTTCATAAGCACTGCGGATGAAAGTAATGATGATGGCCAGTGCGATGGGCGCATCAATATTCAGGAATTTATGTTTTAAACTGCTCCAGGATGACTGATAAAAAGGAAGTGAAGAATATAACAGCACCGGGATGGCAAGGCCAAAATTTATCCAGCGGAATACACCACGCAGTGCCGTATCGCTGGCATCAATGCCTAAATATTCAGGAAAACTCATCAGCATGATATTGCCAAAACAAAAACCTGCAACTCCTATCTGGTATATCATACTTTTATCAATAACGGGTCTTTTTTCTTTTAAATCGTTCAGGCTGATATAGGGCTCATAACCGATACTGGTTAGTGTTTCTGCCACTTTGCGGAGGGATGTTTTCCCGGGAGAAAAAACTATGTCCGCTTCCTTACGGGCAAAATTCACTTTGGCAGAAATAATGCCGCCGATAATCCGGTGCAGGTTTTCCAGCAGGTAAAGGCAGGAACTGCAATGCATCTGCGGCAGGTAAAGATTTATATGCACCTGCTCTTCATTACGGAAACTGATAAGATGCTGCTGAATTTTTTCATCATCCAGAAAAGCAAATTTGTCCTTTCTTACTTTGATGCGCTGGCTGATCCCGGGATTTTCGTTCAGGTTGTAGTATTCGCAGAGGCCGCTCCGGTTCAGTATCTGGTACACCATTTTGCAGCCTTCACAGCAAAATATTTTGTCTTCTGAACGGAATTTGTCATTCAGGCAAATATCTCCGCAATGGTAACAGCTGGTTTTGTTCTCTGTAAGGGGGTGTGCGGACATATTTTGCCAGATAAAGCGTCTAAAGTAGAGGCAGGGTAAAAACTTGCAGATGAGAAAATTCAGAACCCCGGCTGATTTTTATCAGCGTCGCCTGTTTTTGAGCCGGATAATATTTTAACGGCGGCATATACCAGCATAAACAGGCCAATTAAAACAACAGCCCCGCTGTAAGTAAACGCCTGGAACCAGGGCTTGCTTTTTTGCATCATAAGGGCAAACACCTCATTATTCAGTTTGCTGCTGATTTTTACAAGGCCCATGCCCAGCAATGCAATCCAGAAAATAAGCAATGAAATATTGGTAATGATAATGCCTTTGCCAATCAGCGGTTTTCGTTTTTCCAGTAACCCGGCTTTTTCATTTTTACAGATATAAAAAACAGAAGCCATCAGCAGCCATGTATTGATGCCGATTGTTGCGCCCATTGCATGAGCGACTGTTATATGAGTTCCGTGAGTGTAATAATTCCAGGCTGGTACTGATATTGCAATAGCAAGGGTAAGGTTTAATATTATCCAGATATCCGCATACGAAAGAAGGCGATATGAAATAAGATGGTAATTTTTTTTTGCACCCTGCATTGTTTTTTTCCATTGAATTATCAGGTGGGCAAGAATTAACAGTTCCGTCATGCTGATAACATAAGCCACGGTTTTCACCCATGGAGCAGCCGGAACGATATAGGTGTGATGGCCCCAGTTAAACATCAGGTTGGTCAACCCCAAAAAATAAAAGAAGAAAGCAAGCGGTGATCGGGCAGTTTTGTCATCACCACTGGTTTTTTCCATAACATACATTCCTGTTCCGTACACCAGCATGTTCCAGCTTCCCACCATGGAGCCGAGGGCTTTCCATTGTACGGTAATGTCCCGTACAATATTTTCCCTGAAATGTTCAAACAGCCATAAATAAGATTCTGCTACTGTGATATAAAAAAATAAAATACCGGTTGACCACATCCAAATATAAAGCGGAGCAGTTTTATAGTTGGATTTTAATGTAAAGAAAAAATTAATGACGAATGGTAACCAGGATAATAAAATAAATACTCCGAGCAGGGGAGGGAACTCTAAATACTCCCTTCCGCCGAAATAGCCAAGAAAAAAACAGGTGATGATAAATACCGACACCCCCAACTGCATGATGAAATGCAGCCAAGCACCGGCAGGCCAGTACAAAGGCCGGTTTGAAATGCGGGGCAGGTAATAATAGATGCCGGCCTGGGCTGCAGTGAATATCCAGGTGATGACAAGGTACACATGCAGCGGCCTTGTTTGCTGAAAAGATAATTGATCTTTTAAAAAGGGGGGAAGCAGGTATTGAAAACCACTGATAACGCCAAGTAATAAGCCGAACAACAGATAGGACATTGCGAGGATCAAAAATGATCTGGCGGCTTTATCCGTTGCAGTGTGGTTTTGTAAGCCGGCTTGAGTAATCATTTCATTCCGGATTTTTGTAAGTAACAGCCGTGGCATCCACATATTTCAGGTAGCTGATAATCGCATCCACTTCATCATCTTTAAAATGAAAATTGGGCATCCGCTGTCCTCCTGCTTTAAGAAATGCTTTCATATATAATTCACCGCGGTTTTTATCACTGTAAACAGTGGTCAGTTCGGGACCAAGATAACCACCCAGTCCGTACAACTGGTGACAGGCAATGCAATTATTCTTTTGAAACAATTCTTTTCCTTTACTGATCTTTGATTGTTCCGGTACAGATAAGGCCACAGCATTTTCCGTTCCCTTTGTATAAATAAGGATGCTGTATAAAGAATATAAAATAAACAAGCCGGCGAAAATGACAACTTTAACCATGCAGCCCCTAATTTAATGAATACTGGCCGGGTATTCCAAACAATTGGAGTGCTTTTGGAAACAGGATGTTGTTTTCAAGGTGAATATGCCGGTGCAGGTCGGTTTCAAAAGCCTGCAGGGCTGCAAAACTGAGCCGGTAAGTGGTGCAGGCATCGGCAGGGGGAGTAAAGCCGCCGGTAAGCCTGTTAATTTCTTTCATCATATCACCGGCATGGTCATGCTCCTGTTCCATTATATTGACTGGCGCCTGAATGTAATTTTGATTGATGCGTATTTCAGCGCCTTCGTCAGCCATTCTTTCAATTTCTTTTATCCGCGGAAACAGTATCATTTCCTCCTTTTGCATGTGCATTTCCATTTCTTCTTTTACGGCAGCAAACAGCTCAAACACTTTCAGCATTTCCGGGTGCCGTTCACCATGTTTGGCCGCTAGTTTTTGCATGTAAGAAAGGATGAGGGGCAATTCTTTTTTTACATAAGAATGGTGTTTTTCAACGATGTAATCAGCTGTTTGTTTTAATGTCATTTTTTCGAAATCAGCTGTAACTGAATTATTGTGTGGAGAAGTTCTTTGTGAGAGTTCATTCAGCACTTCATTTACATCAAGATTTTTTTCGTCGCATGCCTGTTGCAGGGTTCTTTTTCCCCTGCAGCAGAAATCGAGTTGATATTTTTCGAATACCGCCGCGGCCTGCTGATGTTGGATAACAATATGGGCCAGGCTTTTAGTTTTCAGATCAATCATAAAAGGTATATTTAATTCTTTGAAAAAATTACAGGTCTTTTCTTTTAAACTTTCTTACAGCAAGCCAGAACGGAACAATGATCCATACCAGCATGATACCTGCAGTAAAGAGGATGCCGGTGTTACTGCCAAAAAAATCCTTGTACAAGGCGCCGGTATATCCCATCAAGGTACTTACATCCATTTTCAGCATAATAAATATCCGGCCAAGATCAACCGGGTTAAGGGCAGAAAGCAGCAGGGTTAGCTTTTCAAGGGGATAATCACTGAATGAGAAGAGGATGAGCAAAACAAGTCCGTCATAAATTAATGCAAAATAGAACCAGAGAAGCAGGGCCAAACCTATGCCCCTTGCTTTATCCCTGGCAATAACTGATGCAAGAAAGGCAATGGATGTAAATACAAGGGTCAGGCAAATGCCGGTAAATAAAAGGGCATATCCCGTAGCATCAGCGGCAAACAGCATGACCGGAAGGCCCACACCGGCTAAAAATGCGCTGAGCAATGAAATGCTCACACCTGCATATTCGCTCATCAAAATACGGGTGCGGCTCATCGGTTGTGATGACATCAGCTCTATAAACTCATAGGAGTTGTAATAATGAATAGTGGTAAACACCAGGCTTACCAGCGGCAAAACAATCAGCACAATATTCAGCAGGCTGAGCATGGCCTTGCTGCTGTTTTCTTCCATCTGAAACATGCTTACAGACACAATCAGTAAAAACAGCGTGTAAGCCAGAATGATTTTGCTTCTTACAATATCATACAGCACATATTTTGACAGTTTCATCATAACGGTGCATTAATAGATTCTTTCATTATCTTTTACTTCCAGCATTTTGTCAATCCACTCACTGGTGAATTTTTCCCCTTTCATGATACGGGCTATGGCTTTGCCGAGACGCAGTTCACCGGTTTCTTCCTGCAGTGTTTCCATGTTCTTAAAGAACTGCATCTTTCCTTCCTGCAGGTACATGATGTGGGTGGTCAGTTCATCAATATCGCTCAGTATATGGGAGGTTATAAGTATAAGCTTACCTTTTTTCTTTTCCGCCAGAATTTTTGCTTTCAGTATTTCAGAGGCAAGGGGGTCAAGTCCGGCAGTAGGCTCATCCAGGATGAGGAGGGCCGGGTTAAAAAAGAAAGCAAGGGTTGCACTTACTTTCTGGCGGGTGCCGCCGCTAAGCGTACGCATGGGTTTGCCTGCAATTTTTTCCAGCTCAAACTGCTGAAACAGGTCCCTGTCAGTTTTTTCATCAGGAATATTGCGGATGTTTTGCAGCATCCGGAAAAGCTGCCCCACTTTCATGTTATCCGGGTAGCGTCCGATTTGCGGCATATAGCCTATTTGCTCCCGGTAGGAGGGATGGCCATTGATCAGCTGCCCGTTCACCAGTATTTTTCCGCTATCAGGCTTCACCATTCCGAGCATGCATTTTATCAGCGTTGTTTTGCCAGAGCCATTTGGCCCGATGAGGGAGACCACCTGCTCTTTTTCAAATGAGGCTGTGATATTATCCAGCACCTGCAGTTTTCGGAAGCGTTTGGAAATATTTTCAATTCGAATCATAGCTTAAGGGGTTTCATTATTGGTTTGTTGTCTGCTAAGTTTTCTGGTGTAATCCCCGGAATGGCTTTTTCAGCTTTGTCAAGCAGTTGCATGGTAAAGCTCCTGAATAACATAAGGGTATAGGGGTTTTCTTCAACGATCATGGAATAAAGGCTTACCGGGTGGTAAGGTACATCGCCAATGCCGTCTTTACTGATGTCATAGCCTTCATATTTATCCCAGTAATTGTTGTCAAATTTATTCAGTACCATAGTACCGTTAGTTGCCACGTCAAAACTGTTTCCGGTAAAATTATTATGGTAAAAATTATTGTCTTCGCAACTGGCCTGTATCTTCACAGCCCAGCCGTTGCTGCGGAATATATTTTTTTCAATGTTCATCCGGCTTGTTCCCTCCAGGTGGATAGCAACTGTATTTTTAAAAAAAGTATTATGGCCGATATAACTGTCGGAAATATCTTTTAGTAATATTCCATAGGCCGTGGGGCCCCAGTTCAGCTCAAAATGATTTTGCACCATCGTCACTTTTTTGGAATACATCACGGCCACACCGGCGCCGTTATTCCGGAAAATATTCTGCCGGTACTGGTCATTATTGGAAAACATGAAATGCAGCCCGTAGCGGATATTTTTTTCGCTCAGGTTGTTGCGGATGACAGATGAGGTAACAAATTCAAAATAAATCCCGTCACGGTGACCCTGCACATGATTGCTTTCGATGAGGGCATTATTGCATTTCCAGAGATGGATGCCGTTGCCCGTGAGCTGTTCGGTTTTGGGTTTTCCTGTTATCTTATTATTACGGATCGTCACATAAGATGAATTGGATACATGAACAGCGAAGTAGGAATTCAGTATCTGGTTGCCTTCGAGGAGCAGCGACAAGGCATCAATGATTTTTATGGCTGCAAAATCGTTCAGGGCAGAATAACCGGCATTCTGAAACTGCAGGTTTTTGATGGTGATATGATACCCGCTTAATATGAGAATTTCGTATTTGTTTTCTCCGTCAAGCACTGCGCCCGGCTCTCCGATAAGCGTAATGGATTTGGTGATGGTGACAGTTCCTTCCTTGTACACACCGGGCTTAAACAGCAGGGTATCCCCGTTTTGTGACAAAGCGATTGTTTTTTTCAATGCGCCGGGATAAACCCGGATCGTTCGGGCCGGGGCAGCAAGAGATAATGCAAGAAGTAATATGATCAGCTGCGAGTGCATTTTATTTTACTTTTTCCAGCACCTGCTGCCAGTTAATAACAGATGCCTGTTGTTTACCCTTTGCAAAATTTTCAGCTCCAGGTTTATTACTGAAAGCAGCAATATTGCTCGCCATCGGACTTTTGATATCCGGGCTCACCGCAAAGAAAGCCTTATTGACATCCAGAAATTTATTTGGCATTTCAAACAAAACAGTGAGTGTTTGGGAAATATTGGATTGCTCTTCGCCACCGGCGTTTAAAAAATTTGCAAGACAGCTTATGTCATCAAACTTAAACACCTTACCCTTTTTGGTGATCAGTTCACCGCCAAAACGGGTATCAGTAATGCCCATTTTGCAGAAGTGGCAGTTGTCTTTTCCCACTTCAAACGGCTGTGACTTGGTTCTGCAGGAAAACGAAAGCAGGGTAAAAGATGCAAGTGCGGCGATCGCAATCTTTTTTCTTTTAAAAAATCCGCCCGGTTGCCGGTTACGATACCACTCAACAAACCATACAACAAAAGCCAGGGTGCCGGCGGCAATTACCACCCATCCGCCTACATCAGGCAGGGAATAGGTATCAAAATTCAGCAGTCTTTTATGACCGATAAGCGGTGGCTGGTAAGTAAGGCCCGGAACCTGGATCGGGGCTGTGGGATCAAGATTGCTGCCATAATTTTTTTCCCATTTCCAGAAATCATATAATGCAAGTGTACCGCCAATACCCGTCAGTACCAGGTAGACGAATAAGAATTTTCGTTTTCCGGTTACAGCTACAATCATTCCAAGCAACATAAAAAAGCCGACTAAATAGGGTAAAAATTTGAATTCAGGAAACATGTTTTCATGAATAGGTTTCATTCCTATATAATGGTTCAGCCCGTTAATTATATCCACATCGCCTGATAGCCCGTTGATCCAGATATTCATGGTAAGACCTTCTGGGTATTGGGGTGCAAACAAATCAATGCGCCAGGCAGGTAAAAAGAAAACAACTATCAGAGCGCCGGATGCAAAAGCCACTAAGATCCTCGATGTTACGCTTAATTCATGTTTCATCATCATGCTATTATAATAGCTTCCGGGGCAGGGCGCCCCGGAAGCAGTGATCATTAAAACCTCTCAACAAAAGAACTATCATTTAGCCGGGGCAACAATACGGCATCAATAACATGCACCATTCCATTGGATGCAGGTACAGATGCAACAATAGTGGCAGTGCCGTTCAGCATTATTTTTCCGTCTTTTACACTTACCGTTACGTTTCCGCCATTGACCATGCCGATATTCATTCCGTCAGTAAAAAATTCAGCTTTTAATGCTGAAGTGGTTACATGGTATTGAAGAATATCCTGCAAGTCTGGTTTTTTGTCGTCTTTCATCAGGCCGTCAACCGTTCCGGCCGGAAGTTTATCAAATGCAGCATTAGTAGGTGCAAATACTGTAAAAGGGCCTGCATTGGATAAAGCAGTAACCAGTTCTGCCTGTTTTACAGCAGCTACAAGCGTAGTATGATCAGGTGAGCCGATAGCTACTTTCACCACATCTTTTTGCGATACATCGTCTTTCACATTTTCCTGCCCGCCGGCAGTAACCGTTACATCAGCATTATTTGAATCAGACGATTGTTTTTTTTCGTTGTTGCAGCCGGAGATAAATAATACCAGCGCTATGATCGGAAGGTTGAAATATTTTTTCATAACATTAAAGTTTTTGTATGAAAAACCTAAAGAGAATAACGGGCAATCGGATGACTGCCCGTTATCATATTATTTCGGCTTTGCCGTGTCTTTCTTTTCAGCAGAACCGGGTGCAGGTGCCGTTTTACCGGTGCTGAAAGTAAGCGGCACGTTGGCTCCGGCAGGACTTACCCGTACATATCCCTGCATTTCCTGGTGCAGTGCTGAACAAAAGTCGGTACAATACATCGGGAACACACCTACCCGGTCAGGTTTCCAGGCAAGTGTCTGGGTTTCACCGGGCATGATAAGCAGTTCAGCGTTATTGGCGCCTTTGATGGCAAAACCATGCGGTACATCCCAGTCTTGTTCCAGGTTGGTTACATGGAAATACACCACATCACCCAGTTTTACTCCTTCAATATTATCAGGGGTAAAGTGAGAACGGATGGAAGTCATGTAAACATGCACTTCATTGCCTTTGCGTTCAACTCTTGCATTGTTGTCGCCCAGCGCTGCCCAGGGATTTTTGTTTTCTTCAATTTTGTAAATTTTGGTTGAGTTCTTCATAACCAGATCAGCGGGGATAGCTTCGGCATAATGTGGCTCACCGATAGTGGGGAAGTCCAGTATCAGCTTCATTTTATCTCCGTCAATGGTATAAAGCTGGGCGCTTTGGGTGAGTTCGGGACCGGTAGGCAGGTAGCGGTCTTTGGTGATTTTGTTGTAAGCGATCACATATTTGCCATGCGGCTTTTTGGTAGGCCCGCCGGGTACACACAGGTGACCAATGGAATAGTAGGTAGGAACACGGTCAAGCACTTTCAGGTCTTTTACATTCCATTTTACAATTTCAGATGACACAAAGAAGGATGTGTAAGCATTGCCGTTTGCATCAAACTCAGTGTGCAGGGGGCCCAGACCGGGTTTCTGTACTTCACCATGAAGAACGGCTTCATATTTAAGAACAGGGATGCCTTCATAATTGCCATCATAATTTTTTGCAGCAATAGCTTCCTGAATTTTGGTAAAAGAGAATACAGGAATAACTGCAGCCAGTTTGCCGCTGCCTACAATGTATTCACCGGTGGGATCAGTATCGCAGCCATGCGGAGATTTGGGGCAGGGCATGTAATACACCATATCGGGGCAGTCTTTCGGGTCAAGCATAAGTACTTCATTCTCGATTGTGGAAGTAGCCATGTGCTTGCTTTCATCATATACATTGTGGGCATACTTCACAGATTTTTTAACCCCTTTCCCTGCCTTTACATATTCTTCTGCCTTTTTCCAGTTAACGGCCATAATGAAGTCTTTATCTTTTTGCGAAGCATTTACTTCAAGCAGGGTGTTGGCCTGTTCGGAGTTATAGCAGCTAAAGAACATCCAGCCATGAGATTTTCCTTTGCCGGCACGGGCCAGGTCATAGTTTACACCGGGTGTCTGGATCTGAAAGGCGATTTTCATCCCTCCGTTATTCGGATCGACACTAATAAAACTAACGGTGCCTTTAAAATTTTCTTTGTAAGTGGATATTGGCACATCCACTTTGTCTCCCATAGGTACACTGAAGCGGGTACCGGCCACTACATATTCTGAGTTTTCAGTGATGAAAGGCGAAGAGTGGTTGCCGCCGCTGTTGGGAATTTCGATGATCTCAGCCGTACGGAACGTTTTAAGGTCAATACGGGCAATGCGGGGCGTATTGTTGGCATTGCCGAATGCCCAGCGGCCATCATGTTCGCCGTTGGTAACAGACAGGGCAGGATGGTGAAGATCGTCCCACGGAACAAAACCGTGTGAAGTGTTCAGCATGGCCTTGGTTTCTTCGCTGTAGCCGTATCCTTTTTCAGGATCAACGGAAAAAACAGGAATAACACGGAACAACCGGCCTGACGGAATACCATACACCGACATCTGTCCGCTGAAGCCACCGGATACGAAGTTGTAAAACTCGTCGTATTTGCCCGGAGCCACATAGGCTTTGGAGGCATCTCCGCCAGCAACGGAACCGGCCCCCCTGGGTTTGCATCCCTGCAACAACAGCAAACCAATCACCGCTACACCTGTTAACAGTACTGATTTGTGACTTGGAAGTTTCATATATATAATATTTAGCAGTTAAGAAAAAAAGAACCTGTAATGGTGGTTGGTTTTTGTGTTCTGTAAATTATTTTTCACCGTCATTGCTACGCATAAACTCAATCACCTCCCGGGCCTGGTCTTTGTTGATATTCTGATTGGGCATTCTTACCATACATTGTTCCAGCAGCTTTTGCGCTTCAGGGTCAGTTTCAAGCATCATATCTACATTGGTGATCATGTTCATGATCCAGACGGGCTGCCTTTTTTTGGTAACATCCTTCCATCCCGGACCAACTAATTTTTCTTCTGTAAGCCTGTGGCAGCTCTGGCATTTTAATTCATAAGTTGCCTTTCCGGATGTAACCAAAGCCTGGTCAAGGGGGGTCCCCAGGTTTATATCGCCTTCTTTGATCTCAGTGCCGTGTGTTTCAGGCTGGTTTTTTGTAAGTTCCGTAACATCAACAGGTGGAGGATCTTTTTTGGCGCCTTCCTTGCAGGAAACAAATAATGCTGCACCTATAAACAGTGATGCAGAAATTGTAAGTAGCTTCATTGTAAGAGGTTTTAAGTTAGAAATCACAAAAATATAAAAGATGCGAACGTCTTTTATGGAGCCCAAAAGTATTTGCGGCCTGCCTGGTCAGGTATGATAAGCATCAAAAAAACAGGTGATATTAATCAACCTTGCCCGAACAGGCTGCTGGTAGATTTGTTCGCATGTTTTTATCGAAATCTTTTGGCTATGCCCTGCGCAGTATTCTGTATCTGGTGCTGGCCCATGACGAGAACAAGCGGATACAGCTGAGCGAAATTGCCGGGAAACTGAACATTCCAAGGCATTTTTTGGGAAAAGTAATGAAGCGTCTCGCAAAAGAGGGGGTATTGTTATCACAAAAAGGCCCAATGGGAGGTTTTATTATTAATGGACAAACCCTTCAAACCCCACTGATAAAAATTGCAATGATAACCGGTGAGTCGGCTCATTTTGATTCCTGTGTTCTGAGGCTAAAAAAATGTAACTCGCAGCAGCCCTGCCCCCTCCATCAGCAGGCACTGCAAATAAGAGATAAATGGCTGGATCTGCTTTCCTCTGTTACTGTTAGCGATTTATATAAAAAAGATCAGGCAGATTTCATCAAGAGCATTGCCAATATCTGATTATCAGTTTGCAGCCTGATATAAATCATCCTTTTTCTTTTTCCCTGGAATTTAATTTGCTGTTTAATGATTTGTTTTTAAACGAACCACTCAGCATGTTTTTTCCGAAGAATAAAATAGACCGCACCCAAACTGTGGCCGAAATTGTGAGTAATGACTACAGGACTGCTGATGTATTCCGGAAATACAATATTGAATATTGCTGCGGGGGTAAACAGCCGCTTTATATAGCATGTAATATGAACGACGCCGATGAGAATCAGGTACTCAGAGAACTGGAAGAGGCAGTGAGGGATGTGAATACTTCCAATACCCTGAATTTTAATGAATGGCATATTGATTTCCTCACTGATTATATCGTTAATGTTCACCATCACTATCTCCGCAAGGCATTACCCCGCCTACAGGAGTATGTGGAACGCTTTGCCGAGGGGCACCGGAAAAAATTTACTTACGTGGATGAACTGCAGCGGGTCGTGACTCAGCTGAACAGAACCCTTATTCCGCACCTTGCACAGGAAGAAGAAATTATTTTTCCTTATATCCGCCAGATAGACCACGCCTACTACAGCCGGGAATCGTATGCAAGTTTACTGGTACGGACCCTCCGCAAACCGGTAGAAGACATTATGGCGCATGAACATGATACTACCGGCCGTATCATCCACCATATGCGGGAACTGACCAATCATTATTCGCCACCGGAAAATGCCTGCCTGAGCCATAAGGTAACCTTTTTGAAGCTGAAAGAAATGGATAGTGACCTTACCCAGCACCTGCACCTGGAGAATAACATCCTTTTTCCCAAGGCCATCGCTATGGAAAAAGAACTGCTTCTGCACAGGGATTAGGCTCAGCCCAACTCCCAGTTGGAATGTTTTTGCTAATTTGAACCGCAGTTACCCGGTTAATATATATTCATGCTTACCAATACAGCTCACCTTGCTTCCCTTTTTGAGAACGCTACCGAGGGTATTATTCTTACCAACGCTTCAGGCCATATAGTGCTGGTGAACCCGGCAGTCGAAAACATGCTTGGATATAAAGGCGCTGAACTGATTGACAAGCCTGTTGAACTGCTGATACCTGACCGCTTCCGGCACCACCATCATGAAATGAGAGAAGGTTTTTACCGCCACCCTTCCAACAGGGAGATGGGGCAAAACAGGGACCTGTACGGGAAAAAAAGGGATGGCACGGATGTGCCGCTGGAGGTCAGTTTAAGCCATTACCGCCATGATGACGAATTGTTTGTTATCGCCTTCCTGGTGGATATTACCCGCCGAAAGGGAATTGAGGCGAGTATGATAAAACAACAGAAAGAGCTGGAAAAAATAAGCAGCGAAATCAGAAAATTGAATGCGGAACTGGAGGCCAAAGTAGAAGAAAGAACCATTATTCTGAAAGAGGCGCTGCAACGGCTCGAACAATCGCAAATGGAATTGAGCGATGCCCTGGATAAGGAAAAACAGCTGAGTGAAATCAAAAGCCGGTTTGTTTCCATGGCCTCGCATGAATTCCGCACCCCGCTCAGCACTGTTTTGTCTTCCGCCTCCCTGCTGGCAAAATACACCGGGGCCGATGAGCAGGAAAAAAGAAACCGTCATATTGAAAAAATAAAAAACTCGGTAAAACACCTGAACGATATACTGGAAGATTTCCTCAGCCTTGGTAAACTGGATGAAGACAAGGTCGAAACCCGCTACTCCGGTTTTGACCTGAAGGACTTCATGGAAGAAACCGCCGAAGAGGTAAAAGGGCTGCTGAAACCGGGGCAACAGGTGCAGTACGCCCATGAAGGGCCTTCTGATGTTGTAACAGATAAAAAGCTGGTCAAAAACATCCTCTTTAATCTTATTTCAAACGCCACTAAATTTTCAGCGGAAGGTGCTGTAATCGGGTTGAAGAGTGAAGTAAAACCCGGTAGTTTCAGTATTGGGGTAAAAGACGAGGGTATTGGTATTTCTGAAAAGGATCAGGAACATCTATTTTCCAGTTTTTTCCGCGCTGCCAATGCGCTTAATATACAAGGTACCGGTCTCGGCCTGCACCTGGTAAAGAGATATGTTGATTTGCTGGGCGGTACCATAAATTTGCACAGCGAATTAAATAAGGGCACTTTGGTTACTATCTTTATACCTGTAAATCATCAAGCATGAAGACGGTTCTGGTAATTGACGATAATCCTGATATCAGAGAAAATACTTCAGAAATACTTGACCTGGCCGGTTACAAAACTTTTACCGCTGAAAACGGCAAAAGGGGTGTGGATGTGGCATTAAAGGAAAAGCCGGATGTAATCGTTTGCGATATCATGATGCCGGATCTGGACGGATACGGGGTACTGCACCTGCTCCGCAAAAATGAAACCACCCAGCATACTCCCTTTATTTTTCTGACAGCCAAAACCGAACGCAGTGATTTCCGCAAAGGAATGGAAATGGGGGCTGATGACTACATCACCAAGCCTTTTGAGGATGTGGAACTGCTCAATGCCATTGAAACCCGGCTTAAAAAAGCTGCGGTACTTGAAAATAAATACGCATTCTCCGCCCAGGGAGTCAGCCAGTTTATAAAAGATGTAAAAGACTCCGGCCTGCTGAACCAGCTGGCCGACCAGTATGAAGTGCTTACGCTGGGTAAAAAACAGCACCTGTACCAGGAAGGCAAGCGGCCCCGGTATTTGTACTATCTCACCAAAGGCAAGATCAAGGGGCTTAAGGTGCATGAAGATGGCAAGGAATATATTACTGACCTCTACAGCGAAGGTGATTTTATCGGTTACCCGGCCCTGATTGAAGACAAGAATTATGACGACAGTACCGTTGTACTGAAAGAGGCGGAAGTACTGCAGATACCCAAGGAGGATTTTACACATATGATATACGGTGATATATCCATTGCGGCCAAATTCATCCGCATTATTACCCAGAATGTAAAGGAGAAGGAAGAAAGGTTGATGAGCCTGGCCTACAGCTCTTTGCGTAAGAGGGTGGCCAAGGCGCTGGTGGATATACACGGAAAATTTAATACCAACGGGCAAAACAAACCCATTGAAATATCAAGGGAAGATATTGCCCACTACGTAGGAACAGCCACCGAATCGCTTATCCGCACTTTAAGCGACTTTAAGGCGGAAAAACTGATTGAGATAAAAGACGGGAAAATCAATATCAGTAATATGGAGAAACTGAAAAACCTGCTTTTCTGACCTGCCTGGTATTTAATAAACAAACACATCAACCGGCAATTTATCTTCACTGCATCTTCCTTTAGGGATATGAATTTCCAGTTCACCGTTTTTATACACAGCGGCGGTCATTACTGTATCCGCATCATCAGGTAAAGTAAATGTTTCTTTCCATGTTGGATGAGCCTGCTCATCGCTTAAGGAAAAACAATGCAGCGCCTCATTTTTTGCAGCCGATACTATCAGGCGCCTTTTATCAATCCTGACGGCAAAATCTTTACGCTCCATTCCCGGAACAGCCACATATACAATGTATTCCTGAGCGGTGTTATTTACATTGATAGCCGATTTAATATTACCGGTTGTCTTTTTTTCAGGAGTGAGGCTTAGCAGCTTATGGCGGGAGGATTTGAATGCCCTGCTATGGTTTGTTGTTTTTGTCATGTTAAACAAATTTCGGGGTTTCTGAAATTCAGGTAAAAGCCCCCGCCTTTCAGCTACCGGCGGGGGCCGCCCTTCCGGGCACATCCCGTTAATTCACAGTAATGCTTTTTACTTTTTTCACTTCTTTTACCTCCAGTTTGGGAATGATGATCTTCAATTCCCCGTTTACATAGTTGGCCTCAATCTTACCTGCATCACAGTTTTCCGGAAGGGTAAAACTGCGGCTCCAGCTGTTGTAATTGTACTCACGGCGGTTGTAGCGGCCATTTTTTTCTTCCTTCTCTTCCTTTTCATGCTCGGCGCTGATAGTCAGCATTTCATCATAAGCATCTACCTTAAAGTCTTTTTTCTCCATTCCTGGGGCTGCTACACTCAACCTGAATTCCTTATCCGTTTCTGATACATTTACAGCCGGTACGTTCATTACTTTCCCCATGTTGAAGAATTCGTCCAGCGGGGCGTTGAAGAATTTTTCCATCCAGCCGCTGTCAAACAGAGTAGACCAGGAGGTTCTGGGTTTGTCAACAGCTTTGTTTTCCATATACCGCATTTTAAATGGTGAATAATTCAATAATCTCCGGCGCTAATGTAGCATGGCTCCGTTACATTAACAATGATTGCCATAAGCGGAGGTGTTGATTTTTATCAATCATCAAGGAAACTGTCAAGGTCCCGCCGCACTTTTTTAGTGGGGCGTCCGATCCTGCTGCGCCGCTTGCCGGTGTGGAAGCTGGCTGCCTGGTATTGTATGCGCTGCATTTCTTCTTCCGGAGTGATATCCAGATAATATTTGATGGCTTCGTTGTAGGCCACCCGGCTGTGAAGCAGGCCAATTACTTTGATGCGCTATCTTTTTGCTTCTGTTTTTACTTCGTATTCATCGCCGATAGATACATGTTTAGAAGCTTTTGCCTGTGAACCTGCGAGTTTTACCTTACCTGTATCGCAGGCATCGGCAGCCAATGCCCGGGTTTTAAATAGTCGGATGGACCAGAGGTATTTATCGAGACGGGGTTTTTCAGACATAGTGAATGGTGAATAATCAACAGTCAATAGTGAATTTTAAACTTTGATGAATTGACTTTCCAATAGCTACCGGGACAGCATTAACTATTCACTTTTTTAAAGTTCTGAGAAATATTTATGGAAATAAGGAATCGTTTCAATGCCTTTATAGTAATTCTCAATATTATATTTTTCATTTGGACTGTGCAGGTTATCATTATCAAGGCCGAAGCCCATGAAAACGATTTTTATTCCCAATTCTCTTTCCAATATTGAACAAATGGGAATACTGCCGCCGCAACGCACAGGTATTGGTTGCTTGCCGAAGGTTGTCTTTACCGCCTTCTCTGCTGCCAGATAGCCTTTACTGTCAATCGGTGTCATATACGGCTCGCCGCCATGATGTTCCCATGCTTTTACAGTTACACTTTTTGGCGCTATGGATTTAAAGTAGGCCAGCAGCTTCTTGGTTATTTTTTTAGAGGATTGATTGGGTACAAGACGGGCCGAAATTTTTGCTGTTGCTTTTGATGGTAGTACTGTTTTTGCCCCTTCACCGGTATAGCCGCCCCAGATACCATTTACTTCTATCGTCGGACGGATGCCGGTTCTTTCATAAGTCGTATAGCCTTTTTCTCCCCAGAGTTCTTTCGCCCCAAGATCTTTTTTATAAGCTGATTCGCTGTATGGGGCTTTATTGATCAATGCCCTTGCTTTAGGGCCGGCTTTTACCACATCATCATAAAAACCGGGGATAGTGATGTGATTGTTTTTATCATGACAGCTGGCAATCATTTTTGCGAGGATAGTTATGGGATTGGCTACCGCACCGCCGTATGTACCGCTGTGCAAATCTCTGTTGGCTCCTGTCACTTCCACTTCAATATAACTCAGGCCCCGTACGCCTGTATCCAGCGAAGGATTTTTCATGCTCAGCATAGAACTGTCGCTGATGAGGATTACATCGGCTTTCAGTAATTGCTTATTGGCCGCAACAAATTTTCCCAGATTGGGTGAACCAACTTCCTCTTCGCCTTCGATCAGGAATTTGATGTTGGTGGACATACTGTTTGTTTTAGTCAGTATCTCCAATGCTTTTACATGCATGTAAAACTGTCCCTTGTCATCGGCGCTGCCGCGGGCAAACACTTTTCCGTCAACTATGGTGGGTTCAAAGGGCGGGTTGGTCCAGAGTTCCAGCGGCTCGGGCGGCTGCACATCATAGTGGCCGTACACTAAAACTGTCGGCCAGACGGGGTTTATAATTTTCTCTCCATATACTGCCGGGTGGCCGCCGGTTGGCATCACTTCTGCCTTATCACAACCGGCAGTTAATAAACTTTGTTTAACGGCCGCTGCGCATTTTTCCATATCAGCCTTGTGTTCGCTTTTGGCGCTGATGGATGGAATGCGGAGCAGGTCCAGCATTTCATTTAAAAAACGGTCTTTGTTTTTTTCCTGGTAATCTTTCCAAACCTGTGACATGGTATTTTGCTTAAATAGGTGATTCGTTAATTAGTAATCGGGGCTGCTAAGATAGGAAGGTTGGGTTTATTCGTCTTCACCCGTTTTGGGTTTTGAAACAACAGCTTTTGTCACCAGTTTTGCACCAAACCTGTCTTTAATATCGTCAACAGCTTTGTAGAGGTTCAGTTTCTCCACATTGTTTTCAAACAAACTCATCTGAATAGTTTGCGGTATCATCTGGCTGAAACGGACACCCAGCAGCCGGACCGGCCTTCCCATTTGATATGATTTATTAAAAAGGTCTTTCACTTTTGCTATCAGCACATCATCCAGCGCTGTATAGTCAGTTGTTTCCTGTCTTGATGTGGTTTCAAAATCAGAATAACGAATCTTCACCGTCACACAGCCCGTCATCTTCTCATCTTCCCGCAGTGAGTAAGCGGTTTTCTCGGTAAGCCTCACCAGTTCCTTGTGCAGGAATTCAATATCATTGTAGTCTTTGTCAAATGTGTTTTCATGGCTCATGCTTTTCTGCTCCCAGTCGGCGGCAATTTCCACACTGCCGCGGCCATGAGCCTTATGCCATAATACCTCGCCCCACTTGCCTGCAATTTTTTCAAGATGTTCAACAGGCGTTTTAGCAATGTCTTCAATGGTATAAATGCCAAAGCTTTTCAGAAGCTGTTCTGTTTGTTTGCCAACCCCGTTTATTTTTTCAATACCCAATGGCCAGAGAAATTCAATTTCTTTTCCAGGGGGCACTTCCAGAAAACCATTAGGCTTGGCTTCATTCGTAGCCATCTTGCTGATGAACCTTGCAGAAGATAACCCTCCTGAAATAGGCAGGCCGGTTTCATCTGTAACTAATTTGCGCAACTCTTGAGCAAATTTGGCGGCCCCGAAGTATTTATCCATTCCTGATAAGTCAACATAAAATTCATCCACACTGGCTTTTTCGAACAACGGCGCTTTGGAAGCAATAATTTCGGTAACCCAGCGGGAATACTTACTGTACTGTCCGCTGCTGGCATGGGTTACAATGGCATGCGGACATAATTGTAACGCCTTCTTCATCGGCATAGCAGAATGAACTCCAAATTTGCGGGCTTCGTAGCTGCAGGTAGAAACTACTCCTCTTTCGTAACCTCCGATAAGTACCGGCTTTCCTTTTAATGATGGATTATTCAATATCTCTACCGATACAAAAAAAGAATCAAGATCGAAATGAGCGATATGATATTTTGTATCTGTCATTAGTTTACAAATGGATAAAACCTAATGCAAATAAATTTCCAGCAAGCCATCCGGTAGTTCCACCACTATTTGTTTTTTGGAGTGATTTACTTTTTGCAATAACTCCTCATGCAGAGGTACCAGCACTTCCTTTCCTTTTATTTCCAGCCGGCAAAGCAGCTGATGCGGCTGCTCTATTACTTCTAATATTTCACCAACAGGTTTGCCTTTATCAATGATGGAATAGCCCAGCAAAGAGGCAGGGGCTGATTTGGCAGTAAACTTTTTAAAATCGGCTTCCTTCACCCACACCTTTTTTTGGATCAGTTTCATCGCCGTTTCTCTGGTATTGATTCCTTCCAGTTTCAGGTAAATTTCTTCCGCTGATTTTACTTTGGCGCCTTCAATAAACCAGGGCAGAAAGGAATCTTTTTTGTCTTCAATGAAAAGGACCTGCAAACCCTTTAGGGAAGTTTTCTTCCCCAGCTCATGCACCAGCAGCAACTCACCTTTCAGTCCACGAACAGCGACAAGTTTCCCTATATTGAAATATTCAGCCATCGTAGTTCAAAGAAAAATATTCTGCCCGACTTCAGCCAAAAAAATCCCGGTATTAAAACCGGGATTCATGAACTTTCAGGATGACGGACCTTGTTTATCCTTCACCACCGCTGTTGCCTTCGGCTTTCTTCTCGGACCTGCGGCCCGGGGCTGCACGCCTGGCTCTTTTCTAGCGGTGAGCTTCTTCCTGGCGTTTTTTCACCTGTACGTCATGCTCAGCACTCCATTTGGTGAATTTTTCCATCGCGGTGGCTTCATCAAACAGGCCCAGCCCCATACCGCGGAGCAGGTGCTTGAGGTATAATACACCCTTAAAGCTCAAAATGCGGCGAACAGTGTCAGTTGGTGTGGCACCTTTGTTCAGCCATTCAAGAGCTTTCTGGCGGTCAAGCTGGATAGTAGCCGGAACGGTCAGCGGGTTATAAGTACCTAATTTCTGGATGAATTTCCCGTCGCGGGGGCTGCGGGAATCTGCAACTACAATGAAGTAGAAGGGTCTTTTCTTGGACCCATGTCTTTGAAGACGGATTTTGGCTGCCATTTTAAATAGACATTTAAAGGCGTTAAACAATAATTGAAATCCCGATACCTATCGGAACCGGTGGAAACCGGAACGGCGAAGATAAGTCCGAAAGGGGAGAAAGCCAAGAGAAAGTCTGCAGTCGATAGTCATGAGTCAGTAGTCTTGGAGGCTTTTCTTCATCAGTCTTGTTTTTCTGGTTAGAAAGCACCTTTTGGGGCAATAGGCTAACAGCTATTGAATCCCGGCTCCCAACTCCGACCTACTTCTTCATTCCAGGCATCCTACGTCCGAAGGCGCCCATTTTATTCATGTTCTTCATCATGCCCCGCATTTGCTCAAACTGCTTCATGAAATTGTTCACTTCCTGTATGTCCTTTCCGCAGCCTCTGGCAATACGTTTTTTCCGGCTGCTGTCTATCAGGTCGGGGTCGGCCTTTTCTTCCGGGGTCATGGAATTGATCATGGCTTCAATCCCTTTAAAGGAGTCGTCATTAATATCTGTGTCTTTGATCTTGCTGCCCATCCCCGGTAGCATGCCCAGCATATCTTTCATATTTCCCATCTTTTTGATCTGCTCAAGCTGCATCTTGAAATCAGCAAAATCAAATTTATTCTTGCGAATCTTGGCCTCCAGTTTTTTGGCCTGTTCTTCATCAAACTGGGTCTGGGCCTTTTCTACAAGGGTGGTGATGTCACCCATGCCCAGGATCCGCTGCGCCATCCTTTCCGGATAAAACACATCAAGGGTATCCATCTTTTCACCGCTGCTGATGAACTTGATGGGTTTGTTGACGGTGTATTTGATGGAGAGGGCGGCGCCGCCTCTTGTATCGCCATCCAGTTTGGTCAGCACCACACCGGAGAAATCAAGCCGGTCATTAAATACTTTGGCCGTATTCACTGCATCCTGTCCGGTCATACTGTCCACCACGAACAATATCTCCTGCGGGTGCACTGCATTTTTTATATTGGCCACTTCCGTCATCATGGCCTCATCAACAGCCAGGCGGCCGGCGGTATCTATTATTACAACATTTTTATTCTTACTGCGGGCCTCCTTCACCGCATTTTTGGCAATCTCAACTGCGTCTTTGTTCTCCGGATCAATATATACATCAATTCCAATTTGCTCACCCAATACTCTTAACTGCTCCATCGCAGCGGGCCTGTAAATGTCTGCGGCAACAAGGAGCGGAGAAAAGGCTTTTTTTGTTTTCAGGTAGTTGGCCAGTTTGCCGCTGAAAGTGGTTTTACCGCTGCCTTGTAAACCGGCAATAAGGATGACGGCGGGGTTGCCTTTGGCATTAAAGACGGCTTCCTGACCGCCCATCAGCTCCGCCAGCTCATCTTTTACAATCTTGGTCATCAGCTGACCGGGTGAGATGGCATTGATCACTTTTTCGCCAATAGCCTTGTCCTTTACTTTATCGGTAAATTCTTTTGCAATCTTGTAGTTTACATCCGCATCCACCAGGGCACGGCGGATTTCTTTAATAGTAGATGCAATATTGAGCTCTGTTATCCTGGCCTGGCCCTTGAGGTTCTTAAAGGCTGATTCTAATTTTTCCTGCAGTGAGTTAAACATCATTCACTATAATTTTCACTTTCACAAAAAATAAAAAAAGTGAACATCAAATAATGTTCACTTTTTACGGAGTTGCAAAGTTAAAATGTAAAATTCTATTACAGGTATAAATCTTTAAATGATGAATCAGGTTCCGAGATAAGTTCTCAGCAACTGGCAGCGGTTGGAAGCCTTGAGCTTGGTGATGGCCTTGTCTTTGATCTGCCGCACCCTCTCACGGGTAAGGCTGAATTTTTCACCGATATTTTCCAGGCTCATGGGATGATCAACCCCGATACCAAAGAAAAAGCAAATCACTTCTTTTTGCCGTTCGGTCAGCATTTTGAGGCTGCGGTCAATTTCCGTTTTCAGCGATTCTTTGTGTATAAGCTCACCATCTGTTTTTTCAGCGTTCGGGTTTTCCAGTACATCAATCAGGGTATTTTCTTCACCCTCAGCCAGCGGTGAGTCCATGCTTACATGCCGGGCATTGATGCCGAGGGTAAAAGCCACCTCATCAAGATCCATTTCCAGCACTTCGGCCAGTTCTTCTGCCGATGGTTCTCTTTCATACTGCTGCTCCAGCTGCGAATAGGCTTTTTGTATACGTTTGGTAAGCCCCACTTTGTTAAGCGGCAACCTGACGATCCGGGATTGTTCAGCCAGCGCCTGCAGTATGCTTTGGCGGATCCACCAAACGGCATAAGAGATAAATTTGAACCCCCGGGTTTCATCAAAGCGCTGGGCGGCTTTAATCAGCCCCACATTTCCCTCATTGATCAGGTCAGGAAGGGAAAGACCCTGGTTTTGATACTGTTTGGCCACAGATACTACAAAACGAAGGTTGGCCTTGGTCAGCCGGTCCAATGCCCGTTGATCGCCCTGCTTGATGCGGGCCGCCAGTTTTACTTCTTCCTCAGGGGAAATGAGTTCGACCTTGCCGATTTCCTGCAGGTACTTCTCTAAGCTCTGGGATTCACGGTTGGTGATTGACTTGGTGATCTTGAGTTGCCTCATGCTCATAGGTATGGGTTTAAATGGTGTATTTTAAGGGTTTAAGAATCTGTTTTGGTCACTTAACGACTCAAAAAATACCCACCACCATGTCTTTAGTTGTTCAGAAAGTATTGAACTTCAAGGCAATTTAAGTAAATAGCCCATTGTTGCCAAATATATTTTGACAACTTCTTAACGATTAGCGGACCGATTTATTTTAAAGCCTTTTGCACCCTTTGTAAGGGGAAAAATAAAAGGGAAAATATTCCGGTGCAATCATTAATTCTTTATTATTGCAGCAGTCGCTGCTTATTTGGGACCCTGCAGAATGAGTAAACAATTATACACTTTAGAATTTCCGGTTCGCTGTTCGCCTTCAATTCTTTATGAATTTTTATCAACTCCTGTCGGCCTGGCAGAATGGTTTGCTGATAAAGTGGATGAAAGGGATAATATTTTTTATTTCGGGTGGAACAGTTCCTTTGAAAAAGCGGAAGTGGTGGAACAGGAGCAGGATAAATTTATCCGTTTTCACTGGCTGACTGCCCCGGAAGAAGAATATTTTGAGTTTCGGATAGAAAAATCTGAGATTACCAATCAGACGATCCTTATCATTAAAGATTTTGCAGAAAAGCAAGACATCAAAGACCAGAGTATGCTATGGGACTACCAGGTAAAAGACCTGTTTCACCGCCTTGGCAATTAATCTGCAAGTATTGCTGTCATCTTTTTAAAATAGTCCGGCATCAAACCGGAAACCTCATCCCATTGCTCAACCGGCATTTTTGCAGCTAGTTTTATAAACGGGTGTTCTTTAATCCTCCCGGCAAATTGTTCTGCTCTCATTTCGGCTACAGGCACATAATTATTGCTTTCAAAATGGTGCTGCCACGGAGTATTGTTTACACAGATAAAATAACCCCCGGCAGCAAACTGCGGGAATGAAAGAATCACTTTGTTTTCATACTGACTTTTATAACAGCCGGCCACATGAAGTGTAATACTGAAGAAATGTCCCCACCAAAACATGGTTCTAATGGCAAAAACATCCTGCTGGCCAAAACACCTTGGATAATCCAGCACCACCCAGGGCAGACCCTGGTAGTTTTCTCCTCTTGAAATTTTAGGCGATGAAACCAGCACCTCCCGGGACAATAATGAATGCTCCTGTACATGGCGCCGGTAGTTCAACTGTAATTCGCCCAGTAACCGCTTTACTTTTTCAAGTATCCCGTTCTTTGTTAAAATCCAGCCGGCTTTGGTCAGCAGTTCCCTCTCCGCATCTGAAAGCCTTATTTTTGCTTCATCCATAAGCTAAAGATAAGTGTTCAAAAAACTGGATCGCCTCATCATAAAGGCTTTTGTGGGGCCTTTTGTTGCCACCTTTTTCATCACCCTGCTGGTTTTGATCATGCAGTTTTTCTGGTTGTACATTGATGACTTTGTTGGCAAAGGGCTTGATACCGGCATTATACTGGAATTCATACTTTATCTCACAGCAACCTTAGTACCCCTGGCATTGCCCCTTGCTATACTGCTTTCTTCATTAATGACATTTGGCAACCTGGGGGAAAGCTTTGAACTGGTGGCGATCAAATCAGCCGGTATATCCCTGCTTCGGTTTATGCGTCCGCTTTTCTTTGTAACCATTGTTCTGTCAGGAGTAGCTTTTGTTTTTTCCAATTACGTCATCCCGGTAGCCAATCTGAAACAGCGGACATTGCTTGCCGATATCGTTTATGCCAAGCCGGCTTTTGATTTGAAGGAAGGTGTGTTTTATGACAAGATCAACGGTTTTGCCATTAAAATAGGCAAGAAGGAGACCGACAGCATCATCCGGGATGTAATTATCTATGAACAGGGCAACCAGCTGCAGGATAACTTTATTATTGCCCGCAGCGGAATAATGCGGGTTACCCCCAACCGCCGCTTCCTGGAGTTTAACCTGAAAGATGGCTGGCGTTACCAGGAAAGAGGAAATTTATATGACAGAAGCAGTTCTGAATACATACGCATCGGCTTTAAGGAGTTTAAAAAGCAATTTGACCTAAGTTCTCTTGGCTTTACCCACCGCACGGCCGATAGTGTGAACAAGAACAATGAAAAAATGCTGAACATGCGGCAACTGGAAAAAGTGATTGACTCTATGGAAAAGGAATACCGCAGAACAGCGGAACAAACCCGGAAAGACCTGCTCCGGCCCCTGCGTTTTATTACCCTGCTTGATTCTACCTGGGATAGTATAAGAAGCAATGTGACCTCTGGATTGAAGGATTTTGACCGCTATCTCCCTGATTCTGCCCGGAGCAGTGTAAATGAAAATGTTCAAAATACAGCCCGGTCTGTTAATATAGGACTTGAATCACTCTCCACTACTTCCGCTTATAAAGCAAGAGAACTTCGTAAACACAAAATTGAATGGCACCGGAAAATTGTGCTTTCACTTACCTGCCTGGTACTTTTCCTGATCGGGGCGCCGCTTGGCGCCATCATCCGGAAAGGAGGGCTGGGTACTCCGCTAATATTCGCCATTGGTTTCTTTATGCTTTTTTATTTTTCCAGTACCACCGGGGAAAAATTTGCCAAAGAAGACAGCCTGACACCGTTTACCGGCATGTGGCTGGCCACATTCTTCCTGCTTCCCATTGGCCTTTTTCTGACTTATAAGGCCATGCGGGACTCCCATCTTTTCAATAAGGAGTTTTATTTCCGGTTACTCAGGCAGGTTCAGGCCTTTCTTGCCAGGAAAAAAAGGTAAAAATCACCCTTTTGTGGTATAGGCTGTTAGCTCAGGAATTGCAAATTTTACTATACAAAAGCCGTTTGCTCAAAGGGCCTGCCCGTTTACTAAATAGAGGGTCCTCCGGGGCTTATGACCTATTGCTTTACTTCAACGGGTTTACCGGGCTCAGTGATAACAGTTTTGGAATATTGAGAAGGTCAAACAATTCTTCGAACGCTGCAGAATGGGTGGTACCGCCGGGCAGTGGTTTACCGGCCAATAATCAGCCGGGACGTATTGTCTCATCAGGCCATGCCCGCCGGAATAATATCAATGGCTTCAGCCAGTTTGGAATCGGCATGCTCTCAACTCCCTTGCCGGTTACGCTGATGGGATTTGATGCCCGAAGGCTTACAAAAATTAAAGTACAGGTAACCTGGCAAACCGTAATGGAACAAAACAACTACGGTTTTGATATTGAAAGAAGACTGGATGGCGAGCCGGTTTTTGTAAACATCGGCTTTGCACCAACAAAAGCGCCGGGCGGAAACAGTAATGACAGGTTAGATTATAGTTTTACTGATGCAAATGGCTTTTCCGGAGTAAGCTATTACCGGCTTAAACAAATTGATATAGGCAACCAGTTTACTTATACACACATTAAGGCGGTAAAGGGGATGGGGAACACACAGGTTAGTGTAATGCTTTATCCCAATCCTAACCAGGGCCAGTTTACCATACGGCTTGATGGGGTGAACAAAACATATGATGCAGTAGTTACAGATATGGGTGGCAAGGTGGTACGTCAATTACGGCTAAGTAATAGTAACAATGTAAATATCAGCGGCCTGAATGCCGGAACATATATCATACGGATACCGGATGTATTTGGGGAGGGCGAAGGCTTTACAGAAAAAGTAATGGTAATAAAATAGTTCACAGCCAGCCTTAACCCTGAGGCCCCGGTCAATCATCTCCGGGGCCGTTTTATTTCTGTATTTTCGAAACCCAAAACCAAAATGCTATGAGGTTTGTAAGCCTTTACCTGTTTGCAGCACTGTTGCTGGCCTGCAATGCTTCCGGCGAAAAGGACCCCAATAAAGCAAAAGATGATACAGCCCGGATGGACAATCCTCCTCCCCTGGCACAAGCAATTGAGCCGGTAAAAGCAACAGTTGCTGACCTGCCGGCAACGATAAAAATAAAAGGAGCTATCCGGGAAATATGGAAATGGACCGATGACCTGGGCGATAACCTGCTTATCACTTCTGTAGTTGCCCCATTTGATGATAAGGAAAAGAATGAGTATGGGGAAGAAGGCCAGACGGCAGAATTGTATGCTTTTCACTATGCAAAAAAAGACGGAGATTATTAACAGATCTGGATGTTGGGTGACAAGGAAAAAACCTGCCCCTTTGATATTACCTGCGAATTCATCAAAGATGCAGTTAGCATTACTGACCTGGATGCAAATAGGCTGGCAGAAACAACCATACTATACCGGTTGGCCTGCCGCAGCGATGTGTCGCCATCCGCCATGAAGCTGATAATGCATGAAGGTGAGAAAAAGTATGTCCTGCGCGGGCTTACCTGGTATGGTATGGGCGATGCAAAATTTGAGGTAACAGAAAATAACGCCAACCTGGAAAAACTGCCCGGTTATAAAGAAACAGAGGATGAGTTCATGAAAACCTTTGGCCGTTATGAATCTGAAAAAGATTTTGAAGGGGCGCCGGCTGAGTTTATTTCTTATGCCCGCAGCAGGTGGGTACGCTTTGTAAAAGAAAGTACTGAATAATTATTCTGTTTGGATACGGCAAAACAAAACCTCAGAATTCAAAAAGCGGTGGCAGTTGTATCTGTGCTGCTGCTGGCTGCTAAATTTTTTGCCTATTACCTTACCCGTTCAGTGTCTATTCTTACCGACGCCCTTGAAAGTATAGTAAATGTAACCGCCGGGCTTATTGGCCTGTACAGCCTATATATATCCGCCAAGCCCAGGGATAAGGATCATCCGTATGGTCATGGGAAAGCTGAATTCATTTCGGCTGCCATTGAAGGAACCATGATCGGGGCGGCCGGAACCATTATTTTGTATAAGGCTGTTCAGCACCTGATTAATCCCGTAGAATTAAAAAGTATTGACTATGGAATTATCCTGGTGGCAGCTACAGCCGTTGTGAATTATATAATGGGTTATTTATGTCTTCGCACCGGAAAAAAAAATAACTCAGCAGCATTAGTTGCCAGCGGTCAACACCTGCAAACGGATACTTTTTCCACAGTGGGCATAATTGCAGGCCTTGCGCTTTTGTATTTTACAAACTACTGGTGGATAGACAGCGCCGTGGCGATTCTTTTCGGAGCCTATATTGTATATAACGGTTACCGCATCATCCGCTCTTCTATTGCCGGCATTATGGATGAGGCGGATATAAAATTGCTGAACCGAATGGTACAGGCGCTGAACAAAAACCGGGGGGAAAACTGGGTTGACCTTCACAACTTCAGGGTAATTAAATATGGCAGCGTACTGCATGTCGACTGTCATTTCACAGTTCCCTGGTATTTGAATGTACATGAAGCCCACCGTGAAATTGACGCACTGACAGAGCTGATACGAAAGGAATTCGGCGAGGCGATAGAGCTGTTTGTTCATTCAGACGGTTGCCTGCCTTTTTCCTGCAGGATATGCGATAAAAAAAACTGTGCCGAAAGAAAAAATAATTTTGAGCAGCGTATCAACTGGACATTGGAAAATATTTCAAGGAATAAAAAACATGAACTGACATAATATGACTACAACAATTACCAAATGGAAGAAAGGGCATGAGTTCACAAGCTATCTCGATCATAACTCCATTGAAATAGACGGGGACCGCAAAAACGGTTTTGGGCCCAAAGCATTGCTGCTCTCGGCCGTGGCGGCATGCTCAGCAATAGATATCGTGGAAATACTGGGTAAAATGCGGGTTGGGTTTTCAGATTTTGAAATCGAGATCAGCGCCGGACAAACAGAGGAACACCCACGGGTATTTACCGATATTTTTATTCATTACAGGATGAAAAGCAAACAGGCCAATGAAGAAAAAATCAGAAAAGCAATTGACCTGTCACTGGAAAAGTATTGCGGGGTTTCAGCCATGCTGCGGAAAAATTCGCCCATACACTATCAGCTTGAGCTGCACTGAAGGGTTTGTTAACGAAGCTCGACAATGTGTTTAAGGCAACCATCTGCTTCGGTAAAAAACCGTCTTCCCAAAAGCTGTTTCCAGCCCTGTGTAAGTATTTATTTTTATGGATATGGTGCGCAAACGATGAAAAATCCTGCCTTTATACCGGGCCAGGTAAAATTTAGAATGTCAGAAGGCAAATTTGACAAACAGTCTCAATAATAGGCGATGAGTCGTAACTTAACAGTCATTTTCTGCCGGCTCATTTCAGGATTGGCCATGAATGAAAAGCCTGCTGAGCCTGCAGCGTAATGATCAAAATTTATTTTTTCACTTTTAAAACCAGCATTATGTCACTTCGTCTCGGGGATATTGCACTCAACTTCAAAGCAATGACCACAGAAGGTGAAATAGACTTCTATGAATACCTGGGCAATGGCTGGGGTATTCTTTTTTCGCACCCTGCTGATTATACACCGGTATGCACCACGGAACTTGGAAAGACAGCCCTGCTGAAAGATGAATTCGCCAGACGTAATACCAAAGTGCTGGCCGTAAGCGTTGATCCGCTGGACAAACATCTTGGCTGGAGGAATGATATTAATGAAACACAGCATTGCACCGTTGACTTTCCGATTATTGCCGATGAGAGCCGGGAAGTTTCTTTGCTCTATGATATGATTCACCCGAATGTTTCAGAAACGGTCACCGTTCGCTCCCTGTTTATCATTGGACCGGATAAAAAAATCAAACTGATGATTACTTACCCGCAAACTACCGGCCGCAATTTCCATGAAGTATTAAGGGTGCTTGAATCATTACAGCTGACGGCCGGTTATAGTGTGGCCATTCCGGCTGACTGGAAGCAAGGAGAAGATGTAATAGTGGCTTTATCAGTATCCACGGAGGATGCACAAAAAAAATTCCAGAAGAGTGTAAAAATTGTAAAGCCTTACCTGAGGTACACACCGCAGCCAAACCTGTAGAATTACAACCGGATTAAAAGGTAGCGGATGCTGCTCACCGGCTGAAACAGTACCGTAACATCGGTACTGTTTCCTGGCAGCTACACGATGCTTTGATATTTTCTGCGCAGCCGGACGTTAATTCTGTTAATGATGAAGAAAGCCACAAACGAAACTATACAGCTCCCGGATAAATACGTATCGTGTTACCTGTTTTTCCTTTTGTTCAGTTGCTGCAGGGTGGCCCTTATATCTTTTGGCAGCGGAGCTTCCAGTTCAACTTTTTGTCCATCCTTATCATTAAATGAAAGCTGAAATGAATGAAGCGCCAGCCGGTTCAGAATAGGTCTTTCTTCTTCTATATGCCTGGAGAGTTTGAATTTTGGCTTCAGCGACGAAACTAAAACCGGTTTTCCGTCTCCATATATTGCATCACTTACAACCGGGTGGCCGGTATCCTTCATGTGTACTCTTATCTGATGAGTGCGGCCGGTATGAATCCGGAATTGAACAAAAGAGTAAATGCCAAAATCATTCAGCACTTCATAATCTGTCAGTGACTCCTTCCCCTTCCGGTGTATAATCATGGTTCCGTTTTGCGCCGGATGTTCCGCTATGGGAGCATTAATACTTCCTTTGGTTTGCAGGAGAGAGCCGGTCACCAGCCCCTGGTATATTTTGCGGATTTGTCTTGCTTCAAATTGCAGCGAAAGATGTTTATGCGCCGCTTCATTCTTTGCAAATACAATCAGCCCGCTGGTATCCCTGTCAAGCCGGTGCACCGTATAGATGTCATTATACTTTTCCCTCAACAAAGATTTCAGTGAAACTTCTTTTCCTTCCCTGTCTGGGACAGAGAGAAGGCCGGATGGTTTATTTACAGCTATCCAGTCATTTGTTTCAGTCAATATCCAGTTTGCCTGAAGTCTGGTATAAATCATCGGTATTATTTATATCATTCAAATCAGCGTTTCCCTTTTCCAAAATGCTTCAAATCCCTTACTTCCTTTTCTGTGAGAAAACGCCATTTGCCCCTTTCCACATTCTTTTTGGTGAGCCCGGCAAAAACCACCCGGTCAAGATGTTTGACATCATAGCCCAGGTGTTCAAATATGCGGCGGACAATACGGTTGCGGCCGCTGTGTATCTCCACGCCAATTTGTGTTTTGTCTTTTATATCTGCATAGGCCAGTACATCCACCGAAGCAGGGCCGTCTTCCAGCACAACGCTTTTTAGTATGTTTTCAAAATCATTTTTCTCCAGGGGTTTGTTTAGTGTAACATGGTATACTTTTTTTACCTCATTACTGGGATGAGTGAGTTTTTGCGCCAATTCACCGTCATTGGTAAGCAGCAGCACCCCGGAGGTATTCCTGTCAAGCCTGCCCACCGGATAAACCCTTTCCCGGGTGGCGGTTTTGATAATATCCAGCACGGTTTTTCTTCCCTGCGGGTCATCAGTGGTAGTGATATAATCTTTGGGTTTATTGAGCAGGATATAAACGAGATTTTTGGCAAGAAATATTTTTTTACCATTCACCCGGATATCATCTTTTCCGGATACTTTATGTCCCGGTTCTGTTATCAGCTGGCCATTTACTTTTACGAGTCCTTTCTTAACCATTTCTGCAGCTTCCCGCCTTGCTGCTACTCCTGCATGGGCAATGAACTTATTAAGCGGCATGAGACCGGAAGTAGGTGGTCTGAGGTCTGAGGCCGGAGCGGAGATATTAAATTTAGGCTTTCCTTTGTGGCTTCCATCCCGAAAACTTTCGAAATCAGACATCCGGCTTCTTTTCTTTTCAAAAAACTCCTCCCTTTCTTTCTTCCACTTCCTTTTTTCCTGCCTGAATTGCTCCTTAATGGCTGCGTTACTTTTTTTACGGGTAAACTGACTGAACTGATGGGATGATTTCTTTTTCATGTGAGGCATTTGCTGTTTTACAACAGGAATAAACGACAAAGGTAATAAAAGAAAAGCCCCGATGCGACATGCAGCAGGGCCGGTAATTTTTTTATAGCCGGATAAGTTAAATGACTTCCTTTTTCGTTTCGGGCTTTTTGCCGCCTTTATGCGGGCCATGGTGCATGGATTCTTTCATTTTCTTCAGTTGCTCTTCCGTCAGTACTGACTTCATGTTTTCTTTTTGTTTTTTCATCAGCTCTTTTATTTCTTCCCTTTTCTTTTCATCGCTCAGTGATTTATTTTCACGGATAGCCTTCATTTTTTCCATCATTTCTTTTCTGTTACTTTCTATTTTGGCGGCCTGTTCATTACTGAGTCCCAAACGGATCTTCATTTTTTCAAGCCGGGCTTTTGTTTCCACTTCGTGAAGAGCCTTTCTTTCGGTTTTCATCTTTTCCAATTTGGCCTTCTGCTCGCCGGTAAGTACATTTTCCATTTTTGATTTTTGATCCTTCCGCAGGTTTTCCATCCGGGTTCTCCATTTTTTTACTGTGATCTTGTCATTCTTTTTCAATTCTTCCATCTGTTTCCGGAAAGCTTCCCGCTGGGTTTTCATCTGTTCCTTCTGAGCATCGGTAAGGTTCAGTTCTTTCAATTCCATACCACCGGGTCGGCGATGATGCATTTTACCGGGGCCGCCATGCGGTTTATAGCCATCGTGTTTACGTTCGGGTATTTCCTGAGCTTTTACAGCAAAAGCTACTGAGAGAGCAAGGGCGGAAGTGATTATTTTTTTCATGGTTAATCTTTTTAAGTTGGACGCTGCAAGTTTTGCAAACTTTCGGCATCGCTAATGTAAAAAAATGTTGAACGGAGATAAAGACCTTCCCTTAGAAAGCAGGTTTAATCCAAAGTATGAAATTCTTCGTAAAAGGCCGCAAAAGCTGATTATCGGCTGTCTTTGTTTGCCAATTGCCCGCAGGCTGCATCAATATCCTTTCCCCGTGAACGGCGTAACCTGACATTCACACGGTGTTTTTCCAGGTATGCTGTAAAAGCCTGTACTTTAGCCTCTTCAGGTTTTTCAAACCGGGCAAAGTCAATAGGATTATATTCAATAATATTAATAAGATCGGCCGGAACCTGTCTGTATATTTTAATAAGATCATCAGCATCCTTCAGGCTGTCATTAAAATCTTTAAAAAGAATATACTCAAAAGTAATCTCATTGCCGGTTTGCTTATAAAAATAGTTCAGGGCATCTACAAGGGATTTAATATTGTTACTGTCATTAATTGGCATGATTTCATGCCGCTTTACGTCAGTTGCTGCGTGGAGTGAAAGAGCCAGTTTAAATTTAACCTTGTCATCGCCCAACTGCCGGATGGCTTTTGCCACACCAGCAGTGGAAACTGTTATCCTCCTTGGGCTCATACCCATCCCGTCAGGTGAAGTAATGCGTTCAACAGACTTCAATACATTTTTATAATTCAACAGGGGCTCGCCCATGCCCATAAAGACAATATTGCTTAATTTTTTCCCATAGGTCTTTTCGCATTGCCGGTTGAGGAGCACCACTTCGTCATAAATCTCATCGAAATCAAGATTTCTTTTGCGGTCAATATACCCGGTGGCGCAAAACTTACAACTGAGGGAACAGCCAATTTGGGAGGAGACACAGGCGGTATAGCGGGTAGTTGTTGGGATCAGCACCCCTTCCACCAGGTGACCATCATGAGTTTTAAAACGGGATTTAACCGTGCCATCGGCTGAGTATTGTGTGGTATCAATAGTAAGCGCAGGCAGGGTAAAGTTTTCCCCCAGTTTTTGCCGGAGTTCCTTGCTCAGGTTGGTCATGTCTGCAAAGCTCATGGCATGTTTCTGCCAAAGCCATTCATATACCTGTTTTGCCCTGAATTTTTTCTCGCCCAAGTCCTCAAAGTACCGCTCCAGTTCCTGCAGGCTGAGATGCCGTATGTTTGGCGTTTTTTTCATGTGGTGCAAAGATAAACCCGGCTAAAGGGATTCAGCTGATTTCACAGATATTTGCTTTCAAACCTGGAAAATGAAAGCAGTTTATGTTATCGATGCTGTTCGTACACCTGTAGGAAAATATGGCGGCATACTCTCACAAATCAGGCCTGATGATCTTTTGGCTTATGTGATAAGTACTTTGATTAAACGAAATGAGAGTGTGGATGTGAACGCTATTGAAGATATTATTGCCGGCGCAGCCAACCAGGCCGGTGAAGACAACCGCAATGTGGCAAGAATGGCTGCGCTGCTGGCGGGATTGCCGGTAACCGTAGCAGGCAGTACCGTGAACCGTTTATGTGCATCAGGATTGCAGGCCGTGATGGACGCATCCCGGCAAATTCTGTGCGGTGATGCAGAACTGGTAATTGCCTGCGGGGTAGAGAGTATGACCCGTGCCCCATTTGTTGTCGGAAAAAGTACGGAGGCCTTCGGCCGTTCTGCTGAAATGTTTGATACCACAATGGGCTGGCGGTTTATCAACAGGAAACTTGCTGCTTTGCACCATCCTTATACCATGGGAGAAACGGCAGAGAATGTGGCGAAACAATGGAATATCCCAAGGCAGGAGCAGGATGAATTTGCACTGGCTTCACAGCAAAAATACTTTGCGGCCAAAGCAGCAGATAAGTGGGCGGATGAGATGGCACCGGTAGAACTTAATAATAAGGGCCTTGTAAGCTGGATTGTTCATGATGAACACCCCAGGGAAACTTCAATGGAAAAACTGGCAGCTTTGCAACCCGCCTTTGTAAAGAACGGAACGGTAACGGCAGGAAATTCTTCAGGCATTAATGATGGGGCAGCTGCTATGTTACTGGCTGATGAGGCAGCGGTAAAAAAATATAAACTGAAACCCTTGGCCAGAGTTGTATCGATGGCGGTGGCGGGAGTTGACCCGGCCATTATGGGCATAGGGCCTGTGCCTGCCACGCAAAAAGCACTGAAAAGATCAGGACTAAAACTCAGTGATATTGGCCTGGTGGAACTGAATGAAGCCTTTGCCTCGCAGTCCATTGCCTGTATCCGTGACTTAGAGCTGAATACGAATAAAGTAAATGTGAATGGCGGGGCCATCGCAATCGGGCATCCCCTGGGTTGCAGCGGAGTCCGCATTTCAGCCACCTTACTGCATGAAATGAGGCGACGCAGTACAAAATATGGCCTGGCCACCATGTGTGTAGGGGTGGGGCAGGGAGCTGCCATTATTTATGAAGGGATGTAGAAGTTTGTAACCTTTTGCCGTAAATTCCGTTTTAAAACAAAAACCACATACTCATGAAGAAATTACTTTTCTCCGCCCTGTTCTTTTTTGTTGCCGTACTGGCAGGCGCTTAAACGGATTCATTAGATCAGTATACCGGCAAATACAAATTTCCCGACGGAAGCCCGGTAGCAGAAGTAGGAGTGGTGCTGGAAAATGGCACTCTGACAACCACTTCAGTAATGGGTAATTCTGAACTCAGGAAACAGATTCCAAAAAGGTATTTGAAATAGTAGCTTATGCCGGTACTGCTACTTTCAGAAGAGACGGCGATGGCAAAGTGGTTGGTTTGCGGATCCAGGTGCAGGATGTGGATATGGAAGGCACCAGGGAATCAGGCTGGGCTATTACCGGCTACAGGCATCTGTTGCTGAGCCGGTAAAGCAACTAACCTAGCAGTTTACTTTTCCCCGAAATTATAATTGAGTAAGGCGGAGAAAGGAATGATTTCCTGCTTGCCGGTGGCCAGCGTTTTGATATTGCAGGTTTGACTTTGCATTTCTTTTTCACCAATAATTACAACAAAAGGGATATTCTTGTTTTCGGCATATTTGAACTGTTTGTCAAATTTCACTGCTTCATGATACAGTTCACAGCGGATACCGTTGTGCCTCAGCTGCTGCATCAGCTCAAATGCTTTTTTGCTTTCTTTTTCACCAAGGTTGAAAAATAATACCTGGGTGCTGAATTGCAGATTTGCAGGAAAAAGATTCAGCTCTTCCATTACATCATAAATTCGGTCAACACCAAAAGAAATTCCAACGCCGGGGATATTGGGCACACCAAACAAACCGGTCAGGTCATCATAGCGGCCGCCTCCTCCGATGCTTCCCATCTTTACTGCTGCAGGCGGTTTAACTTCGAAGATGATACCGGTGTAGTAATTGAGGCCGCGGGCAAGGGTAGGGTCAATGGTGAGTGGTAAGTAGTGAGCGGTGAGTAATGAGTCTTTCAGCCATTCCAGTTCCTCAATTCCTTTATGTGCTGTTTCATTATCGCCAAACAGTTTTTTTAATGCGCTTATCTTGTCTTCATTACCTCCTGAAATATTCAGATAGCTTTCAACTATGCTGATCCGTTTTGAGTCTAATCCTTTTCCGCTTAGTTCTTCTTTTACTTTTTCCAAACCAACCTTGTCTAATTTATCAATGGCGATGGCGATGTCATTCATCTTTTCAGCGCCGCCGCATAGTTCGGCCAGCGCTGTCACCAGTTTGCGGTGATTGATTTTAATTTCAAATCCTTTCAGGCCTAACCGTGTAAAAACTTCAGCATAGATATTTGCCAGTTCCAGTTCATTCAGCAATGAATTGCTTCCCACCACATCAGCATCACACTGGTAAAACTCACGGTACCTCCCTTTCTGCGGCCGGTCGGCCCGCCATACGGGTTGTATCTGATAACGCTTAAACGGGAATGTCAGTGTATTATGATTCATGGCCACAAAGCGGGCCAAAGGGATGGTAAGGTCGTATTTTAGTGCTCTTTCAGTTATGCCTTTTACATTTTTACCTTGTAATACTTTTTCAAAATCTTCCTTTATTTGTTTTTCCTTTTCTTTATTATCAAGGCCGTTGTTCAGTATTTTAAAAATCAATTTATCCCCTTCTTCCCCATATTTACCCATCAGCGTATCTAAGTTTTCCATCGCCGGTGTTTCCAGCGGCTGAAAGCCGTAGAGTTCAAAAACATTTTTAATCGTATTAAGAATATAGTTTCTCTTTCGCACAACCTCCGGTCCGAAGTCTCTTGTTCCTTGTGGTAATGTTGGTTTGGTCATCTTTCGTACTCTTTAAACTTTAGGGTTCTAAAGCCCCTCATCCGGAGGGCCTGCCTGCCGGACAGGCAGGGTTTGGGGAGGCCTCGCTTCCGTACAACTTCCGGACCGAAGTCTCTTGTTTCCTGTGGCAGTGTTGGTTTAGTCATATTAGTTAATGAGTAGTCTTCTTTATTGGCTCATTGTATATTGAGAGTTGAGGATTGAATATTTTGAGATTATGGCTTCACAGGCTTTATCAATGAGCTTAAAAGCTTCATGGTATCCCGCCTCCGGCCCGTACCAGGGATCGGGTACATTCATATTGGTCCCGGGGTATAATTCGTTCAGCAGCAAATCAACTTTGCCTGCATCAAACCTTTTCCCGGCAATCCGTTTTATTTCATCCACCACATCCACCGCAAGGGCATAAATTTTATCATATACATCAAAATCACCGGCAGTAAACCGCCGGGCCCTTTGCCGGCTGATGTCAATACCATTCAGCCTGGCCACTTTTTGTGAAAGCGGATGCGGCGGTTCGCCGGTATGATAGCTGTTGGTGCCGGCACTTTCGATGCTCCACGTTAAACCTGCCTTAAAAGCTTTTTGCAGTAGTATGCCTTCGGCCAAAGGACTGCGGCAAATATTACCCAGGCAAACCATTAAAATCCTCATGCCGGCAAAAGTAAAGTAAAAGGTACAAGGTGCAAGGTACTGGACGCAAGTTGTTGCGGGTTAGTTCAATGTTAAACCAGGTTTGTTGAATTGGCAGTCATGTGGATTTCTTTTTTACCTGCATCTGATTACTGCGTACTAAGGCATTTATGAGCGCAGTAGTATCTAATATGCATTAGCAATCTGTACGATTACCCGGGCCAATATTGTAAAATTTCAATAATTTGCTCCGCACCCCGTCGTCCCTGGCAAATTGAATTTTGCCGGGGACAAATTTTCAGCAGGGAGGCTGAAGTGAGGAAAAACGTTTGACGATGTTTGAAGAATACGAAAAAAAGAAAAGGAAGCAGGTGGCGCAGATGAAATCGCTGATGGATTATGGTATGGGGCTGCTCATACTGCTGGTAGGATTTTTTTTTCTTTTTCGGGCCAGGCTGGGAACTATTCCTTTAAATGAAAAGCTGGGTGAGCCGGATACCCTTGAAAAAATTTTTGGGGGCCTTTGCCTTTTCTACGGCGCCTGGCGGATTTACAGGGGCTATAAAAAAAAATATTTCAGATGAACAGCGCTGGCTATACTGCGGGAGACCGGCTGCCGTGGCTGGCCTGTTTTCTTTTGCTCCTGTCTGCCTGTAAGTCTTATGATAAGCAGCGGGATGAACTGCCGGATAATAAATACAAAGGAACCATCCGGGTAAGTGCCGATGAATCTTTCAAGCCTATTATTGATGAACATATAAAGATTTACGAATCTCAGCACTCCGGTGCCAGCATCCGGGTGGAGTATAAACCGGAGGCCGACTGCCTGAGGGATTTGCCCAATGATTCAGTAAGGATGGTGATTGCAACAAGGCCTGCCAGCGAAGAAGAAAAAGAATATATTTCAGACAGCCTGAAAAAGAACCTGCGCAGCATGACGGTTGCCAATGATGCGATAGCAGTAATCGTTCACCCGTCATCACCGGATTCCCTGTTTACCATGCAGGAGCTGAGGGAGATATTGACAGGAAAGTTTAAGAAAAATTTAATTCCGGTGTTTGACGGGGTGAAAGCAACCAGTACAGTACGTTTTATCATCGATTCAGTATTGCGGGGCGATTCGCTAACGCCAAAGGCAATGGCAGCCCGAAGCAGCGAAGGGGTTATTGATTATGTCTCTAAAAATCCGAATGTAATTGGTTTTATTGGGATTAGCTGGATTGGCAACCCGGAAGACACAGCCCAGATGAGTTTTTTGAAAAAAGTAAGAATGGCAGCCCTGGAGAGTTCAGATAAACCAGGCGCTTATGTAAAAGCTTACCAGGCAAATATTTACCTAAAACGGTACCCTATGGTACGGGATTTGGTTTACATACTTAAGGAAAATTACAGAGGACTTGGAACGGCTTTTGCAAACTTTATGAGCGGAGAAACAGGGCAGATTATTTTCAGAAGGGCTTACCTGGTACCTACTAAAAAAAAATTCGGTATCAGGCCGGTTAAGCTGAAGGAGTAAAGAAAGGGGCTGGTTATATTTACAAACTCTAAAAGAAGAAGTAAAATGAAGAAAACCACTATCACATTTTTAATGTCCGGGCTGCTGATCATGTCCGGTGTTAAAGCGCAGACTATTCAGGAAGGTATGAATCACCTATATGCCCAGCGCTACATTAATGCCATTGGTGTTTTTGATAAACTGCTGGCAGTTAACCCCAATAGTATAGAAGCTATTTACTGGAAAGGACAGGCAATTTTGGAAAATGAAGAAATTAAATCTGCACGGCTTGCTGAGGTCCGCAACCTCTACGAAAAAGCATTGCAGACTACCAATGGCGACCCGCTTATTAAAGTAGGTATGGGCCATGTGGAGCTTCTGGCAGGCAATAATGATATTGCCCGGCAGCACTTTGAAACAGCACTGACCATGACCCGCGGTAAAAAAGGTGATGACCCTGTTATTGAAACTGCAATTGGCCGTGCCATTACTGATGCCAAGGGTGCAGATTATAAGTATGCAGTAAAGTTATTGGAAGATGCAGCAACCAAAGACCCTAAGAACACAGAAACCCTTCTGCAACTCGGCAATGCACACCGCAAAGCCGGGGAAGGCAGCGGAGGCGGTCCGGCATTTCAGGCCTATAAAAAAGCCCTGGAGGTCAACCCTTCTTTCGCCGTAGCCAGTTTACGCCTGGCCCAGTTATTTGAATCACAAAAAAACTGGGAATTTGTGCTTCAGTATCTGAATGAAGCAATTGCCAAGGACTCAAAATTTACTGCTGCATACTATGAGTTATTTTACTATTATTTCTACAGTACCAAATACGATGAGGCGGCAACATACCTGCAAAAATTTATTGAGAGCAAACTGCCAGAGTCTGACATCCAGGACCAATATTTATACGGGCAGTTGTGCTGGGCCCGCAAAAATTTTGATTGCGCCATAACCAAAGCCGAAGGGGTGGTGGCGGCCATGGGCATTAATACCAAACCCAAAGTGTACCGGCTGCTGGCCGACGCTTATTTTCAAAAAGGTGATGTTGTTAATGCCAAAAAATTCAGTGATGAATTTTTTGCCAAAAAGAACCCCGATGATTACAATTCATATGATTATAAGCTGAGGGCTGATATAATGTCAAAACTGGGTGGCTCGCCCGATGAAATCCTTGTAAACTACATACAGGGGGCTGATTTGGATACGACATTAACCGGTAAAGTTGATTTTCTTAAAAAAGGGGTTGTTTACTTTAAAGAAAAAAAAATAAGGGACAGGGAAGCGATTTTGTTACTGAAAATCATTGAGCTGAAACCCAAACCCACCATTAATGATTATTTTGATTTAACAGTGGCTCATTATTTCAGCCAGAACTATACAAAGTCAAGAGACGCAGCCCTGAAAATGCAGGAGCTTTTCCCTGACCAGGTTTATGGTTATGAATGGGCGTTTAATCCTTCCAGAGTTGTTGATACGGTGAAAAAAGACAGCATTGCTGTTCCCGATGCCCTGAAACTTTTTGATTTTGCGGCCAAGGACACAGCAAAATTTAAAAAGCAATACATCACTGCTGCCAGTTTTCTGGCAATCTACTACGCCAATGATGCAAAGGATACAGAAAAAGCCATTGATTACCTGAAAAAATGGCAAATGGTTGATGTGGCCAATGCAGAAAACATTCAAAAAAATATTGATTTGCTGATGCAAGCCCCGGCAACCCGGCCGCCTGCACCACCGGCAAAAAGTACAGGTAAGTCACAACTTCCGGCTGCCAAAAAAACGACAACAAAATCAAAAACCGGCGCTGCTGCAAAAACAGCGGTGGCAAAACGGTCATAACTCGGTTTTCTTCTTTTAAGATGAAAGTCCCCTTGTCTGCGTGAAAGTGCGACGGGGGATTTTTCATTTTACCTTCTGATCGTAGCCGACCTGATTTTACTGAATGGGTAACCCGGCAGCTCCTTTTTAATAAGGTAATATCAGCCCACAGCCTTATTTTTGCCGCAGTAAAAGTGTATGATTTACTTGCTTCAAACAGATGTTCTGGCCGATCATGCATACTCCTACCTGCCGGTTGGTTTACAGGTGCTTATTGCAGTAGGGCTTGTCGCCTTCCTTATGGTTGTTACACACTTGCTTGGCCCTAAAAGAAAGACTTCCGATAAACTGCAAACTTTTACCAGCGGTATAGAAAGTCACGGCGATGCAAGACAGCCGATGGCGATAAAATATTTTCTCACTGCCATTTTGTTTGTACTGTTTGATGTGGAGGTTATTTTCTTTTATCCCTATGCGATGAATTTCAGAGGCCTGGGCTGGGATGGTTTTTGGGCAGTGCTTATGTTCGTTGGATTTTTCCTTTGTGGGTTTATATATATCATTAAAAAGGGTGCGTTGAAGTGGGAAGATTAGGCCCCTCCAAACCTCCCCGAAGGGGAGGTTTATAAAGGGTGTAAACGATGAGAAGCAATTATATTAATAACAGACTTAAAAAAAGTCCCTCGGAAGGAGGGATTTTGGGAGGCCTTTATGTCTCGTCCGGTATCATATAATTTAATTAATAAGCCGCTGGAGGCAGACATCAGCATAGTTAATATGCCGGATGGACACCAGGGAGAAGGTTTTTTTGCCACAACACTTAACAGTGTTATTGGCTTGGCAAGAAAAAATTCCATCTGGCCGCTGCCTTTTGCCACCTCCTGTTGTGGCATTGAATTCATGGCTACAATGGGTTCTCATTATGATTTGGCAAGATTTGGTAGTGAAAGGGTAGGCTTTAGTCCCCGCCAGTGCGATTTGCTGATGGTAATGGGAACCATTGCCAAGAAAATGGGCCCGGTGGTAAAGCAGGTTTATCTGCAGATGGCGGAACCCCGCTGGGTAATGGCTGTAGGCGCCTGCGCCAGTAGTGGAGGCATATTTGATACATACAGCGTATTGCAGGGCATTGACCAGGTGATACCGGTGGATGTATATGTGCCCGGTTGCCCGCCCAGGCCGGAGGCCATTATTGATGGGGTAATGCGAATCCAGGATTTAGTTGGAAAAGAAAGTTTGCGCAGAAGAAATGGAGAACAGTATAAAGCATTATTAGAAAGCTACGGAATACAATAAGAATGGCTTTGACCAACGATATTATAAAACAGCGGTTGATAGAAAAATTCGGAGAACAGCTTTCCAATTTCAGCGAGCCATATGGCATTCTCACTTTTGAAGCGCCAAAGGAGTTGAATCTGAAGGTGCTGAATTTTTTATATGATGATGAGGAGTTGAAGTTTCGTTTTATGACAGACCTTACTGGTGTGCATTATCCATCTGAAGCCGGAAGGGAACTAGCGGTTGTTTATCATTTGCACAATATGGTTGATAATATTCGTATCCGCTTTAAAGTGTTTACAGATATTAACAAACTGGATGTTTATACAGCTACAGGATTGTTTTCTGCAGCCAACTGGATGGAAAGGGAGACCTATGATTTCTTCGGGATCAAATTTGTAGGCCACCCGAACCTGAAGCGGATATTGAATGTGGAGGAGATGGATTATTTCCCATTGAGGAAAGAATTTCCGCTGGAAGACCAAACCCGGATTGATAAGGATGATGAGATGTTTGGAAGATAAGGCCTCCCTGCCCTCCGAAGGAGGGTTCCTGGTTTTGGATAGTTTGAAAAGTTCTTATTTATTACGGAAAAATGTTTGAAAGATATTTTACAGCCCCGGAGGGGCTGAATGTAAATAGCCCCCGGTGTAATCGGGGGAATTCATAATGATGATTTTTTCTAGAACCCCGTAGGGGTTCAATAAACATAGTACGAACATGGAAAAGCAGCATAGTAAACGGAGTAGTTGAAAATGCTGAATAGACCCGATAGCTATCGGGTTACAGAACGATGAAGTGAGTGACACAATCCCGAATGCTTTCGGGAATGATAGTAGTAATGCAGATGATTAAATAAAAAACATTTATTTCCCTTTAGGGGACAGGGTTATGTCAGAACATCACATAAAACTGCCGGAAGGCTCTATTGAGAAAACCACCACCACGCTGAACCTGGGGCCAACGCACCCGGCCACACACGGTGTATTTCAGAACATACTGGAACTGGACGGTGAAAGAATTGTTTCGGCTGAACAAACCGTCGGCTATATACACCGGGCTTTTGAAAAGCTGGCTGAAAGAAGGCCGCTTGCTCAAATCACTACACTGACCGACAGGCTCAACTATTGTTCATCGCCCATCAACAATGTGGGCTGGCATCTTACCTGTGAAAAATTATTAGGTGTGAAAACGCCCAAGCGGGTGGATTATCTGCGTGTCATCATCATGGAACTTTCAAGAATTTCAGATCACCTGATTTGTAATTCCATTGTGGGTGTGGATGCCGGAGCTTATACGGGATTCCTTTATGTGATGCAGTACCGGGAACTGATCTATGAAATCTATGAAGAGGTTTGCGGCGCCAGGCTTACCACCAATATCGGCCGCATCGGCGGGTTTGAAAGAAATTTCAATGACATCGCTTTTCAGAAATTAGAAAAGTTTTTGAGCGAATACCCCAGAGTGTTGAAAGAATTTGAAAACCTGTTTCAGCGCAACCGTATTTTCATGGAGCGTACGATGGGCACCGGCGCCATCAGTGCGGAAAGAGCATTGAACTATGGTCTTACAGGTCCTAATCTTAGGGCGGCCGGTGTTGACTATGATGTAAGGGTGCATACGCCATACAGTTCTTATGAAGATTTTCAGTTCAATATACCTGTTGGTACCACAGGCGACAATTATGACCGCTGGCTGGTAAGGGAAAAAGAAATGTGGGAGAGCCTGAGCATTATTGAACAGGCTTATCAGAAAGTACAGGAGTTTAAAGGCGCTGAAGCAGAGATTTATCATGCCGATGTGCCTGAATATTATTTGCCGCCCAAAGAGGATGTTTACACCAAAATGGAAGCGCTGATATGGCATTTCAAGATCATTATGGGTGAAACAGAAATTCCGGCGGGGGAAGTGTATAATTGTGTGGAAGGCGCCAATGGCGAATTAGGTTTTTACCTGATCAGCGACGGCGGACGGTCACCTTATCGTCTGCATTTCCGCAGGCCCTGTTTTATTTATTATCAGGCTTACGAGGAACTTACGAAAGGGGGCATGCTGAGTGATGCGATTATTACAATGAGTTCATTAAACCTGATTGCAGGAGAATTAGATGCTTAAAGAATAAAAATGAGTGTTCAGTTTTCAGATCAGGCGATGCAGGAAGTAAAACGGATAATTAATTTTTATCCTGAAGGCAAGCAGAAAAGCGCTGTCATTCCTGTTTTACATCTGGCACAGCAGGAATTTGGCGGCTGGCTGAGTGTGGAAACGATGGATTGTGTGGCATCCATACTTAACCTGAAGCCAATTGAAGTATATGAAGTGGCTACTTTCTACAGTATGTACTACCTGAAACCGGTTGGCAAATATATATTCGAAGTATGTCAGACAGGGCCCTGCATGCTGAACGGAAGTGATGATATTATTAAGTACATCTATGAAAAACTGGGTATCAAACCTGGTGGAACGACGGCAGATGGTATGTTTACTTTAAAAACAGTGGAATGCCTCGGCGCCTGCGGTTATGCGCCCATAATGCAGTTGGGAAAAAACTACCGGGAACACCTGACAAAGGAAAAAGTGGATGCAATCATTGAAGAGTGCAGGAGGAGCCAGGCACAAAACAATTAAGATGAAAAGCCGCCTGGTAATATTTTTCCTTGCCTGTTGTTCAGTGTCGGCAGGGCAATCGAAGAAAACCGTAAAAGTGCTGGCGCATTCGAAACTGCTGGTGAAAACGATTTTTGAAACCAAAGACAGCGCTGTGCTGGAAGCTCTTTTTGCGCCGGGAATGAGGCACATGACCGGCAGCGGAAAGACAGAATCACGGGAAGAAGCTATCCGGAATATTACCGGCAATAAATCGGTGTTTGAGCAGGCAAATATGCGGATAGGATACGGGGTGACTGAAGAAAAGGATTTATCGGTGGTGAGGTATTTTTTTAAAGGAAGGGAGAATAAGCCTGACGGCACATCAGTGCCATACACCGTTAACCTGGTAATGGTATGGGTAAAAGAAAAAAAGGATGTGAAGTTGCTGCGGCTTGAAACAATATGGGTGGATTAACATGAGGCTGGTTTTATTGATAGGATTGCTGGTGGCACAGTTGCCGGTTTTTTCTCAGACTGATGAGGAAAAGCTGACGATTACACTGAAAGAATTTCACCAGGCGCTGGTAAACGCAAATACGGTTTCCATCAACCAGCAAACCGATAAAGCGCTGACCTACGGCCATAGCAATGGCTGGGTGGAAACAAAAAATGAACTGATTAAAAACCTGGAGACAGGTTATATTGACTATTTCAGTTACAAAGAAGACAGTCTGCAGGTGGTGGTAAACGGAACAATGGCTCATGCAAGGTTTGTGGCTGATATTAATGTGACGCTGAATGGAAACAATGGCACTTATCACTTAAAAGTGCTGGAAGTTTGGGTGAAGAAGGGAAAGAGGTGGATATTGTTTGCGAGGCAGGCGGTGAAAACCCCCGGCCCCTAAAGGGGAGGTTGGAAGTTTCAGAGTAAACAAAGTCTTGATTGGATAAAAGGAAAATTTAAACAAAAGAAAACTAAAAGCCTCTATTGTTAGTTAGTTTCACAATCTGAGGTAATCTTGAGAGTCATAAAAGAAATATTTTATAATCGGAATATAAAATCCCCCTTTAGGGGTTAGGGGCATGGGAAGAAAATTATTATTAGACAAAGTAAATGTTCCAGGCATCCGGGAGTATGAAGTGTACCGCCGTGAAGGAGGCTACCGTAGTGTGGAGAAGGCATTGAAGACAATGAGCCCTGATGCGGTAACGGAAGAAGTGAAAAAGAGCGGACTGAGAGGAAGAGGCGGCGCCGGTTTCCCTACAGGAATGAAATGGGGCTTACTTGCAAAACCCGAGGGAGTGCCCCGCTACTTAGTGGTGAATGCCGATGAGAGTGAACCGGGTACATTTAAGGACAGGTACCTGATGGAATATATTCCTCATTTGCTGATTGAGGGAATCATCACTTCTTCTTACGCAATCGGCTCCAACCGCTCCTATATTTATATAAGAGGTGAATTTGCCTGGATTGTGGATATATTGGAACAGGCCATCACCGAAGCAAAGAACAATGGCTGGCTGGGTAAAAATATTTTGGGCAGCGGATTTGATTGTGAAATATATGTGCAGCGTGGCGCCGGCGCTTATATCTGCGGAGAGGAAACAGCATTGCTGGAATCATTGGAAGGCAAAAGGGGTAACCCGAGAATAAAACCTCCTTTCCCGGCTGTAAAAGGTTTGTGGGACTGCCCGACAGTGGTAAATAATGTGGAGACAATTGCTGCGGTTGTTCCGATTATCAACGATGGGGGCGAGGAATATGCAAAGATGGGTATCGGTAAATCAACCGGCACCAAACTGATTTCCGCCTGTGGCAATATCAAAAAGCCGGGTGTGTATGAAATTGACATGACGATATCTGTAGAAGAATTTATTTACAGCGATGAATACTGCGGAGGTATCGCCAACGGAAGAAAATTGAAAGCATGCATCCCCGGTGGTTCATCCGTTCCTGTTTTGCCTGCCAATTTATTGCTCACTACTGCAAAAGGTGAAAAAAGAATGATGACTTATGAAAGTTTGGCTGATGGGGGCTTTGCAACCGGCACTATGATGGGTTCGGGCGGTTTTATCGTATTGGATGATACGCAGTGTGTGGTGAAGCATACTTATACCCTGGCAAGGTTTTACCGTCATGAGAGCTGTGGTCAATGCTCCCCCTGCCGCGAAGGAACCGGCTGGATGGAAAAAATATTACTGAACATAGAGAACGGGAAAGGAAAGATGAGTGATATAGATTTGCTCTGGGATATACAAAGGAAGGTAGAGGGAAATACGATTTGCCCGTTGGGTGATGCAGCAGCCTGGCCGGTAGCAGCAGCTATCAGGCATTTCAGGGATGAGTTTGAATGGCATGTAAATAACCCGGAAGATTGTTTGAGAAGAAATTATGGGTTGGCAGGATATGCTGATCCGGTACCCCCAACCCCTAAAGGGGAATTGGCGGGAGCTTAGAATAATATTTGAAAATGAAAACAATAAAATTCCCCTTTAGGGGATAGGGGTATGTCTGAAGAAAAAAAATTATTCAAACCCGATAGCTATCGGGTAACCATTGACAACATTACTATAGATGTTGAACCAGGTACTACTATACTAAATGCTGCACGGCAAATTGGCGGCGACGTAACACCACCTGCCATGTGCTATTACAGTAAACTGCAGGGCAGCGGCGGTAAATGCAGGACATGTTTGGTAGAAGTAGCAGCGGGTTCTGCTGCTGATCCAAGACCAATACCAAAACTGGTTGCCAGCTGCCGTACCAATGTAATGGATGGTATGGTGGTAAAAAATATTACCAGTGAAAGAGTACTGGATGCAAGGGCCGGTGTGGTGGAATTTTTACTGATCAACCATCCGCTGGATTGCCCCATTTGTGACCAGGCCGGCGAATGCCACCTGCAGGACCTCAGCTATGAACATGGCAAGGAAGGCACCCGCTATGAATTTAAAAGAAGAACATTTGAGAAAGAAGATATCGGGCCTTACATACAACTGCACATGACAAGGTGCATACTTTGTTACCGCTGTACCTATGTGGCCGATCAGTTAACCGACAACAGGGCGCATGGTATTCTGGACAGGGGTGATCATGCAGAAATTTCCACTTACATTTCCAAAGCAATTGATAATGATTTCAGCGGAAATATGATTGATGTTTGCCCTGTTGGAGCATTAACAGATAAGACATTCCGGTTTAAGAACCGGGTGTGGTTTACCAAACCGGTGGATGCACACCGTGACTGTGACAAATGTTGTGGTAAAGTAACCTTGTGGCAGAGAGGCGATGATGTGCTGAGGGTAACAGCCCGTAAAGACGAATGGGGCGAAGTGCAGAGCTATGCTCGTCCCGACGACAAAGGAGGAGGGAACCAGCCTGGCTGGATATGCAATGATTGTCGTTTTCATAAAAAGAAAACAAGCGACTGGGTAATTGATGGGTTAACCAATATAAATCGTCATTCTGTAATATCCCAGGGAAAGTATCCGGGACTGGTGATGCCGAATGAAACCATTGCAGAAGTAATGAGTGGCCGTGACCCGAAGCTGCTGATGGATATACATAGTGTAAGTGATGTGAACAGCGTTGAGCTTGGGTCGTTGCCGGGGGCGGCTACCAGCAACATATTTGAAAAGAAAGATCAATAATAGCTGAATATGTATTTTTTGTCCATAGACTGGTGGTTAATCTTAGAAAAAGCATTGCTGATCTTCGGCATTGTCGGCCTTTCTTTCTTTATTGCTATGTACACCACCTATGCGGAAAGAAAAGTGGCGGCATGGCTGCAGGACCGCAGAGGCCCCAACAGGGCAGGGCCTTTTGGAATTTTTCAGCCGCTGGCTGATGGTGGTAAACTCTTTTTCAAGGAGGAAATCATTCCTCTTGCTTCCAATAAAGCGCTTTTTATTCTGGGCCCGGCATTGGCAATGATTACTGCCCTGCTCACCAGTACAGTTATTCCCTGGGCGGCGCCATTTCATACAAAAAGCGGCGGCGTCATTCCCATGCAGGTGGCCGATGTAGACATGGGTATTCTGCTGGTGTTTGGTATTGTCAGCGTCGGTGTATATGGAATAATGATCGGTGGTTGGGCATCCAACAACAAGTTTTCACTAATGGCGGCTATCCGCGGCGCTTCACAAATGGTTTCTTATGAATTGCCGATGGGGCTTGCATTAATTGCGGTACTTTTTATGACTGGCTCACTAAAGATGAGTGTGATTGTCCAGCATCAGATAGAACACGGATGGAACATCATGTATCAACTCCTTGGGTTCATCATCTTCTTTGTGTGTGCATTAGCTGAGTGTAACCGTACACCGTTTGATTTACCGGAAGCAGAAAACGAACTGAATTTTGGCTATCACCAGGAATATTCATCCATGAAACTGGGTTTTTATCTTTTTGCTGAATACATCAATATGTTCATCAGCAGTGCGGTAATGGCTACGGTGTATTTTGGGGGGTATGATATTCCATTTGTGAACGAGGCTTCGTGGGGATTAAGTTCTTTCTGGATGACATTTATCAGCTTTAGTGTACTGATGGCGAAAACATGTTTCTTCCTCTTTGTGTTTTTATGGATACGGTGGACGATACCCCGGTTCCGGTACGACCAGCTGATGAACCTGGGATGGAAGAAACTGATCCCATTGGCCTTGCTGAATATGATAATAACGGCGGCAGTGATGCTCTGGTTGAAAAAGTGAGTGGTGAGTAGTGAAAGATTACCGCCCCGTAGGGGCGGCATGTTGGTAGCCCCCGATGCAATCGAGGGAATAATGATAACGAAGAATGTTTGGGAACCCCATAGGGGTTCAATATGAAATAATTTCGGTTAGAAGAAAATTAGGAAAGAAAACGGAGTCGTTGCAAATGCTCAGTAGCGAACTGAACGATGATCCCGATAGCTATCGGGAGTGCGACGCAACGAAGCTGATAGCAGTAATACAGTTGACAGCATAAATATATATTTGCAAACCTTTGAAATGAGTGTACGATTAACAAACCGGTCAGTGGAAGTAAACAGGAAGCCGATGACTTTCCTGGAAAGCATCTATCTCTGGAATATCCTGAAGGGAATGGGCATTACCATTAGTCACCTGTTTAAAAAGAAAGCAACGATCAACTACCCGGAGCAAAAAAGAAGTTTTTCCAAAGTATTCCGCGGCCTGCATGTATTGAACCGGGATGCTGAAGGCCGGGAAAATTGCACAGCCTGCGGCCTGTGCGCTGTAGCCTGTCCGGCAGAAGCCATTACCATGGAGGCTGCTGAAAGGTTGCCGGGTGAAGAACATTTATACCGTGAAGAGAAGTATGCAGCCAAATATGAGATCAACATGCTGCGCTGCATTTTCTGCGGTTTGTGTGAGGAGGCCTGTCCGAAAGATGCTATTTATCTTTCACAGACCTTTGCACCTGCCAATTACGGAAGAAAAGGATTTATATATAAGAAAGAAGATTTGCTGATACCCCATCCGGTTAACGAGAAAGAGGCGTACGAAAAGGCTTTGGGAAATAAAGCGGCAAAGAATTCATATACTAAAACTAACAATTCCCCATTTGGGGATAGGGTATGGGAGTGACTCAGATACTTTTTTGGTTTCTTTCGGTGATGGCGGTATTCAGCGCCCTCATGGTGATCACCAGTAAGAACCCGGTATACAGTGTGCTGTGGCTCATCGCCACTTTCTTTGCCATTTCCGGTCATTATATATTATTTAATGCCCAGTTCCTGGCTATTGTAAACATCATAGTATATGCCGGGGCCATCATGGTATTGTTCCTGTTTGTGATCATGCTGATGAACCTGAACAGGGAAACAGAGCCACAGAAAAACCGCTGGCTGAAGATGGCCGGTGCAGCAGCAGGTGGTTGTTTATTGCTGGTGCTGGTGGCGGCATTGAAAGATACAGATATGAAGCAGCAGCAGGCGTTGATCAATAAAGGAAACATCGGGCTAATTAAGATATTGGGGAAGGAACTGTTCACTACTTATGTTGTGCCGTTTGAAATAAGCAGTGTATTGTTCCTGAGCGCTATGATTGGCGCCGTTGTAATTGGGAAAAAAGAATAACAGGTTTGCAAAATGCCGGTAAACTATTACATATTTCTTGCCATCGCCCTGTTCAGTATTGGTATTGTAGGGGTGCTTACCCGCCGCAATGCCATTATCATTTTTATGTGTATTGAATTGATGCTGAATGCAGTGAACCTGATGCTGGTGGCGTTTTCCAAAATGCATCATGCAAAAGCATTAGCTGCTGATGCAGCAACAACGGTGGGTACAGACGGGCAGTTATTTGTATTTTTTATCATGGTGGTGGCGGCGGCAGAAGTAAGTGTTGGGCTGGCGATTATTGTGATGATGTACCGGAATATTCATTCGGTGGATGTGAATTTTTTAAACAGATTGAAACATTGATGACGGAGATCTGATGCCGTAAGTCAGATTTACCCGGAAGATTGTAATATGAAAAATACGCTGGACATAGTTTATTTGATCCCCCTTCTTCCATTATTGGGGTTTCTGATTAATGGTTTGGGGAGAAAGCATTTATCCAAATCACTTATAGGAATAATCGGTTCAGGCGTTATCCTGGCTTCGTTTGCGCTCAGCATCTGGGTCTTTATGCAGGTAAAAGGCGGTAATATCCCGCCTGATGTTCATTATTTTGATTTTATTAATATTGGGGCCTTAAAAATCCCCTTTGCATTTAAGATAGACCAGCTTTCCACGTTGTTCCTGCTGGTAATAACAGGAGTTGGATTTTTAATTCATGTGTACTCAGTGTCCTATATGCATGAAGAAAAAGCAGAACATTTCGGGAGATATTTTTCATACCTGAACCTGTTTGTTTTCTCTATGCTGCTCTTGGTGATGGGCGCCAATTTTGTCATCATGTTTATTGGCTGGGAAGGTGTGGGCCTCTGTTCTTACCTGCTGATCGGCTATTGGTTCAAGAACCAGGAGTATAATAAAGCTGCTAACAAGGCCTTTATTATGAACCGCATCGGCGACTTGGCTTTTCTGATTGCTATTTTTTGGCTTATTAATAAACTGGGTACTGTTTCGTTCAGCGAAGTTTTTAGCCCGGCTAATCTTTCAAAGCTCAGCCCAACCGATATAACAGTTATCACATTACTGCTTTTCATTGGCGCCACCGGTAAAAGCGCCCAGATACCACTTTATACCTGGTTGCCCGATGCAATGGCAGGTCCCACACCTGTATCCGCCCTTATCCATGCAGCTACGATGGTAACCGCCGGTATTTATATGATAGCACGGTGCCATGTGCTTTACTCCATGTCACACCTGACGATGGATATTGTGACTTATATTGGATTAGCTACCGCCCTGCTTGCTGCTACCATCGCCCTGAAGCAAAACGATATTAAAAAAGTGCTGGCTTACTCCACCGTCAGCCAACTGGGCTTTATGTTCCTGGCATTGGGCTGCGGCGCTTATGCAGCTGCTGTATTTCATGTAATGACGCATGCCTTCTTCAAAGCGCTGCTGTTTCTTGGAAGCGGCAGTGTAATACATGCTATGGGCGGTGAACAGGACATCCGAAATATGGGCGGCCTGAACAAGAAAATGAGAATTACTTTCATTACATTCCTGATCGGGTGCATTGCTATAGCCGGCATTCCGCCTTTCAGCGGATTTTTTTCCAAAGATGCCATCTTGTTAAGCGCCTTTGTTCAAAGTCCGTTGCTGTATAGTATCGTTTTGTTTGCGGCATTGCTGACTGCTTTCTATATGTTCCGCTTGTTCTTTATCGTTTTTACCGGCAGCTTCCGCGGCACACATGAACAGGAGCATCATTTGCATGAAAGCCCGGCCGCTATTACAATTCCTTTAATCATTCTTGCAATACTTTCTGTCATCGGCGGTTTTGTTGGAATACCTGAAGTATTTGCGGATGGCGGTGATAAGATCAGTTCATTTTTGTCACCGGTAATTGCAGCACATGGGGAGCATACAGTTTCTCATTCAGCAGAGTACATGCTGATGGGGTTATCAACTGCACTTGTAGTTATCATGATAATTTTTGCATGGATCAAATTCAGAAACTATCAGCGAACGGGTGCAGAAGGCGGTTTTGGAAAAGTGTTGGAAAATAAATGGTATGTGGATGAATTGTATGATAAAGTGTTTGTAAACCCCCTGCACCGGTTTGGCGGTTTTTTAAAATCAGTAATTGAAAACAAAGTGGTGGATGGGCTGGTGAATGGTGTTGGACGGGCTGTAAACTACGGGAGCAGGCAGCTGCGCCTGTTACAGAGCGGCCAGACAGGCAGCTATGTTTTATTGATGGTGCTGAGTATGGTGCTGATTTTTGCAGTTCAATTCTTTTTGAGAAAATAATGTATGGTTCCTGTTTTACTGATATTGATTCCTTTGGTGACCGGGTTGGTAACTTTCTTCTTTAAAGATGGAAGAACAGCAAAATCATGGGCATTGTTTTCAGCACTTGCAACGCTGGTTGTTTCTGTGCTGGGGCTTACTGTTTTGAAAGAAACGAAATACCTGCAGTTTAACCGGGAATGGCTTTCGGCGCTCAACAGCAGTTTTTCCGTACAACTTGACGGGATGGGGCAGTTGCTTTGCCTGCTGAATGCTGTTGCTTACCCGCTTGTCATTCTTTCAGCATGGAAAAATGATTATAAAAATCAGAATAACTTTTATGCACTTATGTTACTGGCGCAGGCCGGAATGATGGGAGTGTTTCTTGCAACAGATGCATTATTATTTTATTTCTGCTGGGAACTTGCTTTAATCCCGATGTATTTTCTCTGTTCACAATGGGGCGGCGAAAAAAGGATCCCGGTTACCTTCAAATTTTTTATTTACACTTTTGTTGGCTCGCTCCTGATGCTGATCGGTATATTATACCTGCAGGCCCATACAAAAGACCATTCTTTCTCCTGGCAATCTTTTATTGACTTACGGCTGCCTGCCAATAAACAGCAGTGGATTTTCTGGCTGTTTTTCGTAGCCTTTGCTATTAAAATGCCGGTGTTTCCTCTTCACACATGGCAGCCGGATACCTATGAGCAGGCGCCCACAGCCACTACCATGATCTTAAGCGGTGTAATGGTGAAGATGGGATTGTTTGGTATACTTCGCTGGCTGTTTCCGGTAATGCCTTTTGCATCCTTTCAATGGGCCGATTTTATAACTCCGCTTTCCCTGTGCGGCGCCATTTATGCATCGCTGATAGCTATCCGGCAGGATGACCTGAAAAGGCTGGTAGCCTATTCCTCCATTGCACATATCGGTTTGATGTGTGCTGCGGCATTTGCACAGAATGAAAGTGGTTTTCAGGGTTTAATGATACAAATGTTTAACCACGGTATCAATATCATCGGTTTGTGGATAGTGGTTGAGATTACAGAAAGGCAGTTTGGTACAAGAAAGATTTCGGAGCTGGGAGGAATTGCGCAAAAGGCGCCGGTACTCGCCGCCTTTCTGGTAATCATTGCCCTGGCCAATATCGCCTTACCGCTTACCAATGCTTTTCCGGGAGAGTTCCTGATGTTCAATGGCATCTTTAGTTCAGTAACTGTTTATCATGTATGGTTTACGGTAATGGCAGGACTCAGTATCATCTTTGGCGCAATATATACTTTGAATATGATAAGGAAGGTGTTTTATGGAGAAACCATTGAATTAACCCGGGCGGCAAATGATATTTCAATGAGTGAGAAGCTGGCCCTTGGGGTCATAGTGCTGATCATATTTGTATTGGGGGTTTACCCGCAACTGATGCTGAATGAAACGGCAGCGACAGCATCGGCAGTTAATGAAAAATTTGATTTTGTGCGTCAAACGCTGCTGGAACAAAAGAAGTAACCTGTAGATATGAACACTTTACTTATATCGGCTGTGCTGGGTGTACTCATGATGTTCAGCGGGGTATTGCTGAAAAGCAGGCAGGTAATACGCAACCTTGCCATTGCAGGCATGGCCGGTTTGCTGCTGGTAAACATTCTTGAATTAGGCGGTACCACTTTCTTTCAGATCAATACCCGTGATATGATGGCTTTTGACCGTTTCAGCCTGCTGTTTATCACGGTTGCAATTTTTTCCACTTTACTGTACCTGGTTCTTTCAGCAAAGGACATGGAAAAAGTGGGCATCAATTATGCTGAGTATTTCGCCCTCCTGTTCTTTATTGTTTGCGGTATTGTCCTGGTATCTTCTTTTAAATCACTGCTTATTCTTTTTCTCGGCGTTGAAATTATTTCCATACCGCTTTATATCCTTACTGGGAGTGATAAAAGAAACCTGAAAAGCAATGAAGCCTCGCTGAAATATTTTTTGCTGGGCGCTTTTTCAACCGGGCTGATGCTGATGGGTATTGCATTGCTCTATGGTTCCACCGGAACATTCAGCACTTCCTTCCGGCTGGGACCTGATGTAAAGCCTTCAGCGCTGATGATTGCCGGCATGCTGTTATTGTTCTTTTCGATGTCATTTAAAGTTTCACTGGCGCCCTTTCATTTCTGGACACCGGATGTATACGACGGGGCACCCACGGTATTTACATCGTTCATGGCTACCATTGTTAAGGCTGCTGTATTCATCGGGTTCATTCGTCTTTTCAATAATGCCTTCGGGCTGATGCATGGCCAGTGGCAGCTGATTGCCGCCATCATAACGGCCGCCACACTATTTATCGGTAATATCACTGCCGTGTTCCAGCAAAGTGTGAAAAGGATGCTGGCTTATTCCAGTATTGCCCAGGCGGGATTTATGATGTTATCCTTATACGCTTTAAGCGCCGAAGCCTATGAAGGCTTGTTATTGTATACTGTGGCATACAGCCTTGCCACTATTGGCATATTTGCTGTACTCATAAAGATGAACGATTACACTTTCAGCGGCTTTAACGGTTTTGCCCGTTATCACCCACTGCTGGCTGCCACCACCACGGTTTTCCTGCTTTCACTGGCGGGTATCCCCCTTACATCGGGCTTTCTGTCAAAATTCTATATGCTGAAAATAACCCTTGCCTCAGGTAAAGGCATGTGGCTGGCCGTGTTTGCCGTTTTTATGGCAGCCGTAAGTGTGTATTATTATTTCAGGGTGATACAGGCCATGTATTTCAAAGAAGGAGACGATCCCAAAATACAGGTAACAACAACTTTTAAATGGACCCTGGTGGTTCTGGCCGCACTGGTCATCCTGCTGGGGGTGTTTCCCAACCTGTTGCTTTACTGGGTTTATTTTTAAACAAGGCATTTCATTTGTTTTTCCGACCGCCTTGCCTGTTTTGTTAACTTTGGAAAACAGGTATGAATTTTCGAGACATTTTTTCCCTTGCTTTCCGCACTGTCCGCAGTAATAAACTAAGAACAGGGCTTACAGTGTCCATCATCGCATTTGGCATCATGGCGCTGATCGGTATCATCACCGCCATTAAAGCCATGAACCAGAAATTCACCGAAAGTTTTTCCACAATGGGGGCCAATGCCTTCACTGTTCGCTATAAGGAAAGAAATATCCGTTTCGGAGGCGATAACAATCAACAGGTGAAACTTTCCAGGAAAGGAAAACGAAAAGAAAAAAAATCCAGTTTGGGAAAAATCATAACAAAAAACGAGGCAGAGTTCTTTGTGCAGCGGTATACATTCCCGGCGCTGAAAAGTATTTCCATATTTGGAAACAGGAATAACATCGTGGCTCATGAAACAAGGAAAACCAGTCCTAATGTACTGTTGTTTGGCGGAGATGAAAGTTACCTGCAGCTGAACGGCTTTACCCTGCTTTACGGCCGAAACCTGAACCGGCAGGATGTGCTCTCGGGCCGTAATGTGTGCCTGCTGGGATATGATGTGGCCAAAAAACTTTTTAAAGAAGGAGTGGAACGGGCTGTTAATGCGGTAGTACGCCTGAACAATGTGCCGTACCGGGTGCTGGGGGTGCTGGACAGCCGGGGCTCATCCTTTGGCTTCAGCCGAGATAATGTGATTATTTCCACCTACACCAATGTTGACAGAAACTTTCCTTCCGGCTTTTCATTTGTTATCGGGGTTATGACCAGCGATTTGCTGAAAGTAACCGAGGCAATGGGAGAGGCCGAAGGCATTTTCAGGGCGGTTCGGAAACTGAATATAACAGAGGATAACAATTTTGTTATTGACCGCAGCGACAGCGTAGCGGAAAAGGCCATGAATAGCCTGCGGTTCCTTACAGTGTCGGCTACGGTTATAGGCCTCATTACTTTAATCGGGGCAGCCATCGGATTAATGAATATCATGCTGGTTGCCGTATCGGAACGAACCCGTGAAGTAGGGCTGGTAAAGGCCATCGGGGGAAAGAAAAAAATGGTGAGCAGGCAGTTTTTATTCGAAGCAATCATTATCAGTGTGATGGGAGCCCTTTTTGGGATTGTGCTGGGGGTAATGGTGGGCAATCTTTTTTCAGTCGTTCTTAATACCGGGTTTGTAGTGCCATGGAACTGGGTAATTTATGGCGTTGTTATTTGCACACTGGTGGGGCTGCTGGCCGGGCTTTATCCCGCTTTAAAGGCAGGTAAACTAAACCCGATTGACGCCTTGCGATACGAATAAAAGGGACGAAACCGTTTGCGGTTAAGATCACTTTACCCCGCTCACTGTTTTCTTATCAAATTATGAATCAGGAGCTTGTTTCGTATGAAAAAATCCCTAACTTGACACCCCCTTCTGACGGTCAACTGCAAAACCGCCATGCGGAGCAGTAGAAAATGAAGGATGGGTGATTTTGTATAGTGTTTTTTCTTAGCATTGTACAACTAACGGTATTTACATCATCTAACATTTCAAAAACTAAAAATTAAGATCATGGCAGAGATTAAACCAACTGCATCAGTTAAGGCTACATCTGTTCAACCCAAAAAAACCAGCAATGCCATTTCCTGGATTGCCCCTACCGTATGTATCGTGGCAGGGTATTGCATCTGGCGTTTTATTCTGGGCGACCCCAGCGGATTTAAAGAACCGGCAGGCGGGGGTTTCTGGCCCCACCACAAGGGTCCCAAAGACGCCCTTCACCGGATTTATGAAGGCGGTATCATCGTTCCGCTACTGATTGGAATGCTGCTGATGGTGATTGTGTTTTCCATTGAACGCTACCTTACCATCCGCAAAGCGCTGGGCAGCGGTTCCATCTCTGATTTTATACGCAAGGTACAGTATCACCTGGCCAACCGTAATGTGGATGCCGCACTGTCTGAATGCGATAAACAAAAGGGCTCTGTGGGTAATGTAATGAAAGCAGGTTTGCGCCGTTACAAAGAAATGATCAATGAAGGCGGGCTTACCACCGACCAAAAAGTGCTGGCAATACAAAAAGAAGTGGAAGAAGCTACTGCCCTGGAACTGCCGATGCTGCAAAAAAACCTTGTGTTTCTTTCCACCATCACATCAGTTGGTACCCTGGTGGCTCTGTTGGGTACGGTATTGGGTATGATCCGTTCATTTGCCGCCCTAGGTGAAGAAGGTGGCGCCGGAGCCGCCAGTGATCTGGCCGTGGGTATCTCTGAGGCCCTATACAATACGGCTCTCGGTATCGGTACATCGGCCATCGCTTTGATCATGTATAACGTATTTACAACCAAGATAGACTCTATTACTTATGGCATAGATGAATCAGGCTTCACCCTGACCCAGAGCTTCGCTTCCCTGTATAAATAATCAGGGGCGGAAGGGTATGGAAATGAATAAAAAATTCATCTAAAACGTAAACAAGAAACATTATGCCAAGTGTAAAGATGCCGAGGCACAGTACGGATACGGATATGACCCCTTTTGTGGACATAGCCTTCCTGATACTTTCGTTTTTCATTATGGCTACCAAATTTAAACCACCTGAGCCGGTGGAAATTGAAACACCGGCTTCGGTACTGGCTCAAAAGCTCCCTGAAAACAATGCTGTTTTAATTACCATTGATTCTGCCAACAGGGTTTTTTTCTCGATTATGTCTGAAAAGGATAAAACCAAGTTCGATGATCTCATTAATGAAATCAATACCTCTCAAAATCTTGGTTTAACCCCTGCTGAGATAAACAACTTCCGGCTAACTTACGCCGTAGGTGTTCCGTTTGGAGGATTAAAGCAACTGCTTGGCACCCATCCAAAAGAACAAGCCGGTCTGAAACAAACAGGCATACCGGTGCTTGATTCAACCAATAACCAGTTGATTTGGTGGATCAGCGCTGCCAAAAAAGCATTTGCAGGCCAAAAAGGATTTAAATACCTGATAAAGGGTGATGGCGGTTCCAAATACCCCACATTTGAAGCAGTTATTTCAGCCCTGAAAAAAAATGAAGAGTTCAAGTATAACCTGGTAACAGCACTGGATGATGTGCCGTCCGGGACTGAATTTGAAAAAACCAGATATTTTAAGCCCAAAGACAAATAAATTATTTTAAAAAAAATCATTTAAATTATGGCAAGTATTGATACCGGCGGTGGCGACAGCGGCCATAAAAAAGGCCCGGGAGTGAAGAAGGCCAAAAAGCTTTCAACCCGTGTGGATATGACCCCCATGGTGGACCTTGGCTTCCTGCTGATTACCTTTTTCGTATTTACAGCTACCATGAGCGAACCCACCACCCTTGACCTGAATATGCCAAAAGACGTGGATGATCCCACTAAGAAAACAGAGGTTAAGGAATCAGCCGTATTAACCATCCTGCTGGGCAAGGAAAACCATGTTTATTATTATGAAGGCCCGCTGGAAGTAAGCGCCGAAAAAAATAATTTCAAAAGCTCCACTTTTAAGGAAATCCGGCAAAAAATAATAGACAAAAAAAATGAGGTTAAGAAAAGCTTTAACCCGGCCAGGCTTACTTCCAAAGCATGCGAGGAGGAAAGAGCTGCTGCCGATAAGAGAGGCGACCCCAACTGGGAAAAAGCCTGCGAGGATATTGATTTTATGGTAATCATAAAACCAACACCCAATGCTACCTACAAAAACACGGTGGATATTCTGGATGAAATGACGATTAACCAGGTAAAACGCTATGCGATGGTAAAGGTTTTAAAAGAAGAAATGAACCTTGTTATTGCAACCGAAGGCCAATAAGCGGCGTTAAAAATTATGTTACTTTGTGAAAAAAGCTTTGAAACGCATCTAATAAAAAAACTAAATAATGGAAGCCAACAATATTTTATCAGCTGATATTCTTGACCTTGTGTTTGAAGGAAGGAATAAGGACTACGGGGCTTATGAGTTGAGGAAAACCTACAATAAACGCATCACCCGTGCCCTTATCATCACCGCTTCGCTGGCAGCGCTGGCTTTGCTGGGCTCAATATTATCCAGCGCCATGAAAGGAAAGGATGATAAAAAGCTGAAGATAAATGAAATGACCATACAGGATGTGAGGCAGGATGAAAAGAAAGAGACTCCTCCGCCTCCTCCGCCCCCGCCCCCCAAACAGGAACCGCCCAAAGTGGAGATGAAGCAGTTTACACCTCCTGTGATTAAAAAGGATGAAGAAGTAGAGCAACCACCTCCGCCTCAGGAAGAACTGAAAGAAGTGAAAATTGCTGAAATCAGCCAGGAAGGTGTAAAAGATGAAGGTATCGTGGCTCCTACAGTAATTGATGAAGGCAAACAGATTGTGGAAGTAAAGAAAGAGGAAGACGAGAATCATATATTCGAAAAAGTGGAAATTGATGCCAGTTTTCCCGGCGGTGATTCCAGGTGGCGTCGCTTTCTTGAAACAAACTGTAATGGTCAGGTAGCTTCTGATAACGGTGCGCCGGAAGGAACATTCACTACCGTCATCCAGTTCGTGGTGGATAAGGAGGGTAATATCAGTGATGTGAGGTCCCTCACCAATCATGGCTATGGTATGGAGGAAGAAGCCATGCGGGTTATTAAGAAAGGTCCCAAATGGATACCGGCCATTCAAAACGGCCGCCAGGTAAAAGCCTATCGCAGGCAGCCCATTACTTTCCTGGTAACCGGAGAATAAAGAAGAAAACTGTTTATACAAAGCCCCTTCAAAAACGGAGGGGCTTTTTCATTTCAAGTACTTTTGACGGTATGAACAAACTTTCAGGATGGGAGGATACCATTGTGGCGCTGGCTACCCCGCCGGGTGTGGGCGCCATTGGCGTTATCCGCTTAAGCGGCAGCCGGGTATTTGATATCATGAACCCCCTGTTCCCTTCCAAAGACCTTGCAAATCAGCCATCGCATACGCTGCATGTCGGGTTCATAAAAAATGGAGACGAGGTAATGGACGAAGTGGTGATAGGAGTTTTTAAAAGGCCTCATTCCTATACGGGTGAAGATGTGGTGGAAATAAGCACCCATGGTTCTCCTTTTATACAGCAGCAAATCATTCAGGCCTGCTTAAAACAGGGGGCCCGGCCGGCCCGGCCCGGCGAATTCACCCAACGGGCCTTTTTGAACGGTAAAATGGATCTGGCACAGGCTGAGGCAGTGGCCGATCTGATTGCATCCAACACCCGGGCTTCGCATGAAACGGCGCTGCATACTATGCGGGGAGGTTTTTCCAGGGAACTGAAGATCCTGCGGGAGCAACTGATACAATTTTCAGCATTGATTGAACTGGAACTTGATTTCAGCCAGGAAGATGTGGAGTTTGCCGACCGCAAAGACCTGTATGAACTGATCAGTCAACTAAGCAGATCAACCAACCAATTGATTGATTCGTTCCAATTGGGAAATGTTATTAAGAACGGTGTAAGTGTAGCGATTGTAGGCAAGCCGAATGCCGGCAAATCAACCCTGTTGAATGCATTGCTGAATGAGAACCGAGCCATTGTAAGTGAGATAGCCGGCACCACCCGTGATACCATTGAAGAAGTGATCAATATTGACGGCATACTTTTCCGCCTGATAGATACGGCCGGCATACGGCAGCATACCAGCGATGTGATTGAAAGCATTGGAATGGAAAGAAGCCTGGAAAAGATGAAACAGGCCGGTTTGGTAGTCTATTTATTTGATGCCAGAGAAGAGCCAGCAGAAATCAGCCGGCTGAAAACGGAACTCAGCCATCAGCAGCTGAACTACCTGCTGGTGGCCAACAAAATTGATGCAACGGGAGCAGCGGCGGCAAAAGAAAAATTCAGTGATACGGAAGGCATCATCTTTATATCGGCCAAACAAAATCTGCACACCGAAGTGCTGAAAGAGCGGATGGTGGATGCTGTGCTGGGCGGGCAGGTAAACACCGAACACAGCGTGGTTACAAATGCCCGTCATTACCATGCACTAAAAGAAGTACAGAAATCACTCAATGATATCAGGTCTGGACTTGACCAAAAATTATCCGGCGACCTGCTGGCACTGGATATCCACCGGTGCCTGCATTATCTTGGTGAAATAACAGGTGACATCACCAATGAAGATTTGCTTGATTATGTGTTCTCGAAATTCTGTATCGGAAAGTAAAAGCAAAAGAACAGTATTTACAACCGTATTGCTTCCCAAAAGCAGGTAAATTATCTCATACTTTTTACGACTGGATTTTACTGTGTAAAAAAAATCCGGTTGTACTTCAGCCTGTTTTTTCATGTAAATCATTGCTGGCACTTGCTTTGAAATATTATCAGCAAACCAATGTATATGAAAAACATTACATTGTTCCTGCTTTTGGCAGGGTTCTGTTTATTATCATTTGTTGTCTCTGCACAGCCCCGGCCGGCTATCAAAGCCGGGTTGAATTATGGAGGTTTGAGTGGTTACGACGGAGGCAAGAAAACCGGTATTCATGCAGGGTTTTCCATGCAATGGACTGTTAACAAGAAATGGACTGTACAGCCGGAACTGCTTTACTCATCAACCGGGCAGCAGTATTCGGCCGAAGAAGCGGAGGTATTGGTTACAAAAACCCTTCCTGTAAGCTATGCTGGTTTGCCTGTAATGGTTCAGTATCATTCCGGATCTAAATTTTACCTGGAAGCAGGTCCGCAACTTTCCTTTCTGCTTACAGCAAAAGATAAAGGCAGTGCGGCAGATAAGGCCGATGTGCGCCGTAACCTCAGCAATACACAATTCGGACTGAACTTAGGAACCGGGATGCAGATCAGTTCCCGTACCGGTTTTTATGTCCGTTACAGCTTCGGGCCGCTTAGTACAGGCCGGATTTTTATTTCGACTGAAGTAGAATCAGGATTTTATGAATAGTGAATAATCCGGTTGCAGGTTTTAAAAAGACTGTTGTGCAAAAACTGATGCCATGGATCAATACTGTTATCTATTCATGAACCATGCTTTTTTCACGGCCGGCAGCAGATGACGGTATCAGCTTAAGTACCCTGTTTAGATTTTTTAGCGTAACAACCATGATAAGCATCGACACCAATAACACCATTAATACCAGTTCAGGTTTCAGCCACCTGAGCAGCTACATTTCTGTGAGCACAAAGCCATGCAAAAAGCAAATCAGCCTGGCGGCAAAACCATGGCTGAAGCCCTGGTTGGTGAGCAGATGATGGATATGAGTTTTCTCCGCTTCAAAAGGTGATTTTCCTTTCCATATTCGTATTGTAAATACCCGGATGGTATCAAACACCGGTATCAGCACTATGCCCAGAACAAACACAGGTGCGTGGGGCCATACTGGGGCCGCAGTATAATGGCTGACCTGCATCAGGCGGATGCACAGCACAGCGGCAACAAAGCCCAGCAGCAGCGAACCGGTGTCACCCATAAAAATTTTAGCAGGGTTCAGATTAAAATAAAGGAATGCGAGTATACCACCAGCCAGTGCAAAGGCAATCAGCGCCGTATTGGCATCTCCGCTCATGGTGAGAAAAATACCGAGGGTCATCAGGCTCATAAAACCAATACCGCCGGCCAGGCCGTCAATACCATCAATCAGGTTAAAAGCATTGGTGATGCCAACTATAACAGTAATGGTAACGGTATATTGTGCCGGTAGCGGAAGCTCCTGTATGCCAAACAATCCTTCAAATGATATGATGCGGATACCCGAAAGCGCAATTAATGCTGCCAGACCGAGCTGAATCATAAACTTGTAACGGGCAGGCAGGTCTTTCAGGTCATCAAGAATGCCCAGCCCAAACAGCACCGCCACAGAAAAGAAAAAACACACCTGCGCAGGCTGGCTGCTGAAGGGAAACCACAGTAACAAACCGGCCATCATACCAGCAGTGATGGCAATACCACCCATGGTGGGTATGGGTGATGCATGCAGCTTGCGGGCATTGGGTAAATCATACAGGCGGAAACGCCTGATAAAACTGATGATGGGGGGAATAGACACCAGGGTAACCACAAAGGCGCTGATAAAACAAAACAGGGCAAACTTGTAGTCGTTAAATAACAAATCAAGCTGTAAGAAGTGAATATGGCTTTTCATGGAACCCTGCTGGTTTAGTTAGTCGGGTATTGGATTGCATTTCTAAGGTAGAAAGCATCCGTAAAAATGACAAGAGCCTGCTGGTATAAATCGCTCAAATGAGCAGGAATACCCCAAAATCGGGGACTTTCCGGTCTCTGTTTTCGGAAATTTCCTGCCAGCTCACCGTATTTTTCACATCTGTTTTATTGCTTCAACAACCAATCCAGGGTCCCTGACTGTATTTTTGCTGAAAGCCTTTCTTATCACTTCACAGCCGGCAATATTATCCAGCCCCATTGAGTATTTAAAAGGCGTTGGTCCGCAACGGGCCGATTTGCTGAAAAAGGAGCTGAATATTTTCACCTTCGGCGATTTACTGCAGCATTTTCCTTTCCGGCATATTGACAGGACGAGCATTACAAATATTAACGAACTGACTCCCGCAACAGAATATGCACAGGTGGCGGGTGTGCTCCTGCACTATGAACAGCTTGGTCAAAAATCAGGCAGGCGGCTGGTAGCCGAGTTAAAGGACAAAACAGGAATAATGGAGCTTACCTGGTTTCAGGGTTTAAGCTGGGTGCAGAAAATGCTGGAAACTGGACAGTCCTATCTTGTATTTGGCCGGGTTACATTTTATAACGGCCGGCCTCAGATCATTCACCCGGAGCTGGAATTATTGAAGACAGTCGGGCAGGGAGCTAAAAATTATCTTGAACCGGTATACTCCACTACGGAAAAACTAAAGTCAAAAGGACTGGGGGGGCGGCAAATAGGAAAGCTCACACAACTGCTCATGGGAATGGTGAAGGAAAAGGATATTCCCGAAATCCTCCCGGGAAAAATTATTAAAGAATTCAAACTGATTGACCGGTATAAAGCTTTCCGGCAGGTTCATTTTCCTCAAACCGCGGATGAATATGTTGAGGCAGTAAAGCGGTTAAAGTTGGAGGAACTGTTTTTAGCACAATTGAGAATGGCGCTGATCCGCTCGGGCCGGCACCGCTATTCAAAAGGAGTGGTGTTTGATAGGGTAGGCGACCTTTTTAATAGATTCTACAGGAATTTTCTCCCTTTTCAGCTTACTACTGCGCAAAAAAGGGTTATTAAAGAAATCAGGGCTGATACGGCCCGTGGCCGGCAAATGAACCGGCTGCTGCAGGGCGATGTGGGAAGCGGAAAAACTATCGTGGCAGTATTGATTATGCTGCTGGCAGCAGACAATGGCTTTCAGTCATGCCTGATGGCGCCAACAGAAATACTGGCACAGCAGCATTATAATACCATTTCCGCCCTGCTGCAAAAAATGAATATCCGGGTCAGCCTGCTTACAGGTTCTGCTAAACCGGCAGAGCGGAAAAAATTATTGCAGGAACTGGAAGAAGGGCAACTGGCAATCCTCATTGGCACCCATGCCGTAATTGAGGATGTGGTGCAGTTTCATAAACTGGGTCTTGTAATCATTGATGAGCAGCACCGGTTTGGGGTGGCGCAAAGGGCCCGGCTCTGGCAAAAAGCAACGGTACCCCCGCATGTACTTGTTATGACGGCCACACCCATTCCCCGCACTTTGGCCATGACGGCTTATGGCGATTTGGATTACAGTGTGATTGATGAGTTACCGCCGGGACGGCAACCCATTACTACTGTTCACCGTTATGAATCGCAGCGCAGCAAGGTGATGGATTTTTTGCGAAGTGAAATAGACAAAGGCAGGCAGGCATATATCATTTTTCCGCTGATTGAAGAGAGTGACAAGCTGGATTATGAAAACCTGATGAAAGGCTATGAAAATGTAAAAGCATACTTCCCGGAGCCCCGTTACCGGATCAGTATGGTACATGGCCGGCAACCCGCTGAGCAGAAAGAACAAAACATGAAACGGTTTGTTGAACATGACACACGGATCATGGTATCCACCACGGTAATTGAAGTGGGTGTGGATGTGCCCAATGCCTCGGTAATGGTTATTGAAAGTGCGGAAAAATTCGGGTTGTCCCAGCTTCACCAGCTAAGGGGCAGGGTGGGGCGGGGTGCCGAAAAGAGCTATTGTATATTAATAACCGGTCCCAAACTGGGTAATGATGCCCGGGAACGCATCAGGGTTTTGGTATCCACCGGCAATGGGTTTGAAATTGCAGAAAAAGACCTGGAATTGAGGGGGCCCGGAGAAATTGAGGGCACCAGGCAAAGCGGGGTCTTAAACTTTAAACTGGCCCATATAGTCCAAGACCGGTCGCTGCTGGAAATAGCGAAAAATATTTCCGCCCGGCTGATTGAAAACGATCCGGAGCTTAATTCGGCAGAAAATTTGCCGCTGAAAAACTTCCTCCGGATGCAAAAAGGAGCAGTGTTGTGGCGTAAAATTTCATAGTATGATGGGAAAGACCGGCTGGGGTTTACAGCATATTTGACAGAGATATTACAATTGAACTCAATTTGTTAACAGAAGTTTTCAATCCGTTTCTGATGAAAATTGGTTATTTTAATAGTGTAAAGACAACTACCCTGAAACAATTTCTTACTTTTTTAATCGCCTCCTCCTTTTTTACAGCTGCTTTTCCGCAGGGCAGTATTGAATTTGTGGAAAACAAAGGTCAGTGGGACAGCCGTGTCCGTTATGCCGGCAGGGTAAGCAACGGTGATTTTTTTATAAGGGATAACGGCGTTACCATTGTACAATATAACCCGGTTGATCTGGCCAATGTAATGAAACTGCTGCATGAAAGACCGGCCGGAGTTGACCCTGAAAAGTACATGGTTCGCACCCATGCCTGGCATGTGGATTTTGTTGGCTCATCCCCGGCTTCCAATGCAGTGCCGGAAAAAAAGATTCAGACCTACAATAACTATTTTACGGGCAATGATCCTTCCCGCTGGGCTGAAGGTTGCCGGATATACCAGGCTGTTACCTTAAAAGATGTTTATCCCAATGTTGACTTCCGTTATTATACGGATAATGGTTTTCTGAAGTATGACATAATGGTAAAACCGGGGGGTGATGTTTCTAAAATTGCCCTTAAGTACAACGGAGTTGACGGATTGCAGGTAAAAAATAAAGCGCTGGCTATTGCCACCTCAATAGGCGAACTGAAAGAATCATATCCTTATACCTATCAGGCCGGTTTAACGGGACGGGAAGAAGTAGGGTGCCGTTATATTGTAAAAGATAATGTAGTAAGGTTTGATGTAAAGAACTATAACCGCAACGCCTCGCTTATCATTGACCCGCAGGTTGTCTTCTGTTCTTTTGCTGGTAGTTCTATTGATATGTGGGGTTTTACCGCAACGTATGGCCCCGATGGCAGTATGTATGGAGGCGGAATAGTGCATGGCACAGGGTTGCCTGTTTCAACCGGGGCGTTTCAAACCAGTTTTCAGGGAGGTGAATTTGATATTGGCATTATTAAACTTTCACCGGGCGGCAGCGCCAGGATATATGCTACGTATATTGGAGGTACAAGAGAAGAACAGCCGCATAGTCTTATTGTAGATAACCAGGGCAACCTGGTTTTGGCCGGAAGAACCAACTCACCCCTAACCGGCCCCGGCTCTTACCCGGTAACTGGCGGAGCTGCCGGTATAGTAGGTAGTTGTGGCGATTATGATATTATTATTACCAAACTGAACGCTGCCGGTACCGCCCTTATCGGGTCAAAAAGAATCGGCGGTACTGCCCGGGATGGTGTAAATATTACTTACCCCAGAAGCCGTGTATCATTGCAACAAAATTATGGCGATGATGGCCGCAGTGAAGTGATACTGGACACATCCGGCAATGTGCTGGTGGCATCCAGCACACAGTCTGCCGATTTTCCGATACGGGGTACCGTTTTTCAGCCAACGTATGGTGGCAGCCAGGACGGTGCATTGATAAAACTGTCACCCGATCTTGGTACGGTTATTTTTTCCAGTTATCTCGGAGGCGTGTCAAATGATGCTGCCTATGTATTAACTGTTGCGCCAAACGGCACTATTTATGTTGCAGGGGGTACCGAAAGCGATGCCAGCACCTTTCCCGGTACTAAAACCGGAACGATCGGGCCGGTGAGCAATGGAAATATTGAAGGCTATGTGGCTGTTATCAGCAGCAATGGGGCTTCTATCATTCGTTCTACCTTTATTGGAACACCGGGCAGTGACCAGGTATACGGAATACAATTTGACAACAGGGGGTTTCCCTATATATGCGGCCAAACAACGGGCAACTGGCAGGTGGTAAATAATCTTCCCGGTTCGCCACCCATATTTAGCCAGGCGGGCGGAAAACAGTTTATTGCCAAACTGCAGCCTGATTTGTCAAGTTATATTTATTCCACCATGTTTGGCTCCGGGGCACCCACTCCCAATATTTCCATTACTGCTTTCCTGGTTGACCGGTGTGAAAATGTTTATGTTTCCGGGTGGGGCGGATTTTTTTCTAGCAGTAACAGTTTTAACAGCGCCGGAACCGTGGGGCTTTCTACCACACCTGATGCTATTAAATCATCCACAGACGGTAAGGATTTTTACTTCTTTGTTTTGAAAAGAGATGCTTCACAGCAACTGTTTGGCAGTTTCTTTGGAGAAACCAACCCGCCAGGAGGCGGATCTGATCATGTGGACGGAGGCACCAGCCGTTTTGACCGGAACGGAATTATATACCAGGCGATATGCGCCAACTGTAATATTGGTACCGGCGGCAGGCCGCTTTTCCCAACAACAGCAGGAGCTTGGGCTACTACTAATTCAGCATCAGGTGTCGGCTGCAACCTGGCCATGTTCAAATTTGATTTGCAGCTTTCTGGAGTTAACGGTGAAGTAAGGGCCCTGATTGATGCTGTAAGTGATACGGCCGGTTGCGTACCGCTTAAGGTGGATTTTATTGACTCAGTAGCAAACGCTGTCAGCTATGAATGGCATTTTAATTATGTTCCCGGTACCCCCCCTGACCTTATAACAACTATTCCAACAGCAACCTTTACTTATAACGCTGTTGGCATTTACCGGGTAATGCTTGTAGCGGTTGACCTCAACTCCTGCAACCTCAGGGATTCATCTTTCATTAATATCCGGGTGGGAGATGTACGAGCCACATTGCTTCCTGCCTGGCAAGCCGTTGGGCCTGGCTGCCCCAAGTTTAATTACCAGTTTACCAATAACTCCGTCAGCAGCGACCCCACCAAACCCTTCCAGGACACTTCTTTTGTCTGGGATTTTGGCGATGGAAGCCCGCGGGTGCCGGCACTTATCGGAGCCGCCAATGCAGTTACTCATACCTATCCTGCTACCGGTACTTACCAGGCAAAACTGATTTTAAAGGATACCACTTACTGTAACAATCCAGACGACAGTATAATCAATATCAGCATCGCTGATAACGTAAGAGCCATTATTGAAACCCCGCCCAATGGCTGTGCACCTTATAACGCAGCTTTCAGCAGCAAATCGCAAAATGGCGTAACATTTTTATGGGATTTTGGCGATCCCGGTTCGCCGGCTAATACATCAATACTGGAAAACCCGACACATCTTTACATCAACCCGGGAACATATACGATCCGTCTCACAGCTTTCAATCCCGGCACCTGTAATGTATCGCATGATACCACATTCACCATTACGGTATATGCAGACCCGGTACCGGCATTTAACGCTACGCCTGATCCGCCGGTAGTGAATACACCCACAGTGTTCAATAATTTCTCATCAGCAGATGCCGTAAGGTTTATATGGGTGTTTGGTGACGGCGACAGCCTGTTTACCATCAGCCGGGGGCCCGTTACCCACCAGTACAATGCAACAGGTACGTTTACAGCCTGTCTAACGGCTTATAATGCTGTTGGGTGTGACAGTACGGTGTGCCTGCCGGTAAGGGCCCTTATTAATCCGCTGGTGGATGTGCCCAATGCTTTTACACCGCTTAGCGGCGATGAAAACAGCGTGGTGCTGGTAAGGGGATTTGGTATGGGTAAAATGACTTTCACCATCTGGAACCGCTGGGGCCAGAAAGTTTTTGAAACCAATAACCGCTTCCAGGGCTGGGATGGTAAAGTAAAAGGATTGGTGCAGCCCATGGATGTGTATGCCTATACACTGAGTGTGGAGTTTACCGATGGCACCAAAACAAATAAAAAGGGAGATCTGACGTTAATAAGGTAAATCGGAATGGTTATCCCGATAGCTATCGGGAAGTTAAAAGGGAATTTATTTGATGGTAAAGAAGTTAACGATATGGGGCTTTGGAATTTGTAATTTGGTTTTTGGGGTTTCCCTGAAAGCACAGGATTTGCATTTTTCACAGTTCTTCAACTCACCGTTGCTTACAAACCCCGCCAATACCGGTTTTATTCCAGATGGTGATTACAGACTGGGCGTTAATTACCGCAATCAATGGGCTTCGGTAACTGCATTTCCTTACAAAACCATGAGCGCCTTTGGCGACTGGCAGGTTATGCCAAACAATGATTATACCGGCTGGCTGGGAGTGGGCGGAGTAATTTTAAAGGATGTTGCCGGTACCAGTGTGCTTTCATCTACTAAAATTTATGGGTCTGTTGCCTACCACCAGATGATCAATGCGGGCAGCCTCATCAGCCTTGGTTTTAATGCCGGCTGGGCCAATAAGCGCATCAATACCACCAATCTTACTTTCCCCAGCCAGTGGAACGGAAAGTTCTTCGATGTGCACCAGTCATCCGTAGCGCCCAAACTAAATGCGGATAATATCAATTACCTCGACATGCAGGTAGGAATGAACTATGCGTATTTTCCAACCAATAATATTTATGTAAATGCCGGTTTTTCTGCCATGCATGTGAACCGGCCAAAGGAATCTTTTTTTTCAGAACAGCCGGGTGTCAATAACAGGATACCGGTTCGTTATACAGCATTTTTGAACGGCAGTTTTAAATTAAACGACCGGGTGATAGTAAACCCCAATATCTACGGGTCATTGCAGGCCAACGCCTACGAGATCGTCGGGGGAGTGAATGCACATTACAATGCTTCCGGCGACGGCGAAAAGGTGCTGATAGCCGGAGTGTATTACCGCTATCAAGATGCCGTAATACCCATGGTTGGACTGAGTTTTAAAGACCTCACCTTTACTTTCAGCTACGACGTTACCACTTCATCACTCAGCAATTTTAATAATGGAAGGGGCGGTATCGAGTTTTCGCTGATCAAACAGGGAGTGGTAGACAGGTATATGGGCAACCGCAAGCAGTCCATGTGTCCTTCGTTTAAAACTTATTAAGCCGCTTTTTTGCATATCCCCGATTCTTCCGATTTTTACAACCTTCATTTCTAAAATTGTCATTCATGGAAACAGCTGCCACGGGTACAGTTTCGGCACAGCATATTGAAAGTTTCAGGAAAATAGCCGGTGATGCCAATGTGAGTATGGATGAAGAAACCCTGCGGCATTATGCCCATGATGAAACAGAGAACCTCGCCTTTCCCCCAGAAGTGGTCATCAAACCCCGCACCGCAGAAGAAATAAGTGAGATACTAAAGATTTGTAATGAGTATAAAATACCGGTAACGCCAAGGGGGGCCGGTACCGGCCTTAGCGGCGGTGCGTTGCCGCATCTTGGCGGTGTTTTATTATCAACTGAGCGGATGAACAGCATACGGGAGATTGATGAACGAAACCTGCAGGTAACTACCGAGCCCGGAGTAATTACGGAAGTCCTGCAGGATGCAGTCAAAGAAAAAGGATTGTTTTATCCGCCGGATCCTGCCAGCCGCGGCTCCTGTTTTATCGGCGGAAATATTTCAGAAAACAGCGGCGGGCCCAAGGCAGTGAAGTACGGTGTGGTGAAAGATTATGTACTGAACCTTGAAGTGGTTTTGCCAACCGGCGAAATGATCTGGACAGGGGCCAATGTGCTGAAAAACTCCACCGGGTATAATCTTACGCAATTGGTTGTCGGCAGCGAAGGCACACTGGGCATCGTTACCAAAATTGTATTGCGATTAATCCCGCATCCCAAATACGATTTGCTGATGCTGGTTCCTTTTAAAAGCCTGGAGCAGGCAGGGGAGGCGGTCAGCGCCATTTTCAGGGAGGGCTTTACGCCGAGCGCCATGGAGCTGGTTGAAATTAATGCTCTGAAAATAGTAAGCCGGATGGTGGAAAGCAGCGCTGTGCCGGTTACGGATGATACAGAAGCCCATCTTATTATTGAAGTTGACGGAAATGATATAGATGTACTGATGAAGGAAATGGAAGCCATCAGCTCATTGCTGGCAGGATATGACATCGGTGAAATATATTTTGCTGATGATGCGCAGCAAAAGGCAGAACTCTGGAAACTGCGCCGCAAAGTGGCTGAGGCAGTAAAACTGGAAGGTTACACCATTGAAGAAGACACGGTGGTACCAAGGGCAGCATTGCCCGGTCTGATAAAGGCGGTAAAAGAACTGGGAAAGAAACATGATTTTGATGTGGTTTGTTATGGCCATGCCGGGGACGGCAACCTGCACATTCGCATAAAAAAGGAAGGCATACCCAACAGCCATGGCAACCCCGTAATGACAGCCGCCCTGCGGGAACTTTTTGAACTGGTTAAAAAAATGGGCGGTACCATCAGCGGCGAGCACGGCATCGGGCTGATACAAAAACCTTATATGGACATCGTTTTCAAAGACACGCAACTGCGCCTGATGAGGGACATCAAAAAAAGCTTTGACCCTAATAATATCTTAAATGCCGGAAAAATATTCCCTGCTGAATAAACCAATGTACTGTAAAAAAGGTCTTGAACGTTAAATGCCCATGAATATGAAAAAACTAATTCTGTCATTGCTTCTTATTTCTGCAACAGCCATGGTATTATGCGCACAGGATGATGATGAAGAGAAAGGCGGCTGGAAACCTGATCACCTCTTCATAGGCTCAGGCATTAACCTGGGATTTTCCAACGGGTTCATTATTGGCCTGAACCCCGAAGTGGGTTACAGTATAAATAAATTCCTTGATGCCGGTATTGCCACCAACCTTACTTACGTTACCCAGCGCAGCCAGTTTGCCAATACTTCTATCCGTTATCTTGCCTTGGGCGGCGGCCCTTTTCTCAGAATATGGCCGGTACGGATGATCTTTATCGGCGGCCAGTATGAATATAATTCCATTACTATAAAGGAAGTAACCAGTGGGGTTACCGCCTACAAAGAAAAAGCAAATGCAGGCAGCTTACTGGTTGGCCTTGGATATGGCAGCCGTGTAATCGGGGAATCTCAGTTTTATACCAGCATCATGATTGATGCTTTGAATGATGTCAACTCGCCTTACCGTGACCAGTTCGGACGGGTGCTGCCGGTTTTCCGCACCGGGTTTATTCTTTATTTCGGAGGAGGCCGTAAAAGGGAATAAGTGCTGTTTCTTCCGTGTAAAGATATTCCCGTTACTCATTCAGAAAGGGAATTAATTCATCCGGTTGGGAGATAATGGTAATTCTCTTCATCGCTTCCTCATACAAAAAACCTTCCTGTTTCATCCGTTCAATATGCTGCACCAAGTGGTCATAAAACCCCGCAGAGTTGAGTATATAAATATGCTTGTCATGAATGGTCAGCTGGTTCCAGGTTACTATTTCAAATAGTTCATCCAGGGTACCAAAACCGCCCGGCAATATCACAGCGGCATCGCCGATGCTGTATATCCTTTTTTTTCGTTCATGCATATCATCACATATAATGAGTTCAGTAATGCCCCGGTGCTGCACTTCCCATTCCAGCAGCAGCCTGGGAATAAAACCGGTCACCAGGCCGCCATGCTCCATGGCGCTGTCGGCCACTACGCCCATCAGCCCGGCGCTGCCCCCGCCATAGATGAGTTTTACCTTATGAACAGCAAGTAACCTGCCCAGTTCCGATGCATGACTGGAGAAAACCGGATTGGTTCCGTTTTTAGAACCACAGAAAACAGCTACAGATTGTATTGACATGATTGTATAAATTGTGGCAAAGGGAGAATAAATTTTGCTACCTTCAAAATTCTTTATTAATAGGTTTGTACCAGTTTGGAATCACAATATTCAGAGTCTTGTCATGCCGAGGAACGAGGCATCTCTGAGAATTGGACAGATTACTCGTGGAAGTCTTTGAGACTCCTCCTTCGTCGGAGTGACAAAACTCTGATTGGATAATCAGGCATTTTGGTTCCGACTGAACTACTACCACTCAACAGAAACACTACCGTATGTCGCCAACCGTTCTCTTTTGTTTTGTTATCGGGTATTTTGTTTTATTGCTGGCAGTGGCCTGGTACACTTCCCGCAATGCGGATAATGAATCTTTTTTTATCGGTAACCGCAGCAGCAACTGGATGCTGGTGGCTTTTGGAATGATCGGCACATCCTTGTCGGGGGTAACGTTTGTGAGTGTGCCGGGTGCAGTCGGCAGCAGTAATTTTTACTATTACCAGGTGGTGCTGGGTTATTTGCTGGGTTACCTCGTCATTGCATTTGTACTGCTTCCGCTGTATTACCGCATGAACCTGACCAGCATCTATACCTACCTGGAAAAAAGGTTTGGCATCAATGCACACAAGGCAGGGGCCTTCTTTTTTATTTTATCAAGAACAGTGGGCGCCACGGCAAGGCTTTTCCTTGTTATCAGTGTGCTGCAGATCTTTATCTTCAATAAAATGGGGATACCTTTTGAAGCAACGGCACTGGTCATCTTAATTCTTATCCTGCTTTACACATTTGAAGGAGGTGTAAAAACAATTATTTATACCGATACATTGCAGACAACTGGTATGCTAACCGGGCTGGTTGTATGTATTATCGTTATTGTAAAAGCTTTGGGTACTGATTTTGGCGGCGCCATGAACATGATGGCTGACAAAGGCTATACACAGATATTTAACTGGGATGTCAAAGCCGGTTCATTTGCCTTTAAGCATATTATCGGCGGCATGTTCATCGCCATTGCCATGACGGGGCTTGACCAGGAGATGATGCAGAAAAACATCAGTGTAAAAACACTGAAGGATTCGCAAAAGAACATGATGACCTTTACCGGCATCCTGATGATTGTGAACTTTCTTTTCCTGGTGCTGGGCGGGGTGCTGTATTTGTATGCTTCTGAAAAAGGGATTACCGTACCGCCCGACGATCTGTTTCCAACCATTGCCCTCAGCGATGCTTTCAGCGGTACCATCGGCATCATTTTCATAATCGCATTGATCTCGGCACTGTTCCCCAGTGTGGACGGGGCCATCACTTCACTCACTTCCTGTTTCTGTATTGATATTCTCGGCCTCAAGAAAAGCGAGGCTTCAGAAAAAGAGAAGAAAAGAACAAGGCTGAAAGTGCATTTTACTTTCGCAGCCGTTTTTTTCATTATGGTATGGCTGTTTTATAAAATGAACGATAAGCTGATCATTGATTTTATACTGAAGTTTGCCGGCGTTACCTACGGGCCGCTGCTGGGGCTGTTTGCTTTTGGCATTCTTACAAAACGAAATCTGGATGATAAAAAGATATGGACTGTTTGCATCATTGCACCCTTACTGGCACTGGGGCTTGATATGCTCAGTAACCCCGCCTGGTACGAAGCAAAACTTCCTATGAAACTGGGATTACAGAATATTTCCAACAGTATTTTCAGCGACTACAAAATCGGCAATGAACTTATCCTTATAAACGGATTGATCACTTTTGCGGGGTTGTGGATGATATCGAAGAAAAACAGTACCCGGACTGCTGAACTAAAAGCAGTGTAGGAATTTTATCTTTGCAAAAATTTCCACTTGGATTTAATCAATCCCCTTGTTCAGCATTACGCCGAAAAATTTTCTTCAGCCCCTGATGATTTGCTGAATGAAATACATGAATATACCACGCAGCACCATCCCGAAGCTATCATGCTCAGCGGCCACCTGCAGGGCAAACTGCTGGAGATGATAAGCTGTATGATCCGCCCCCGGCATATTCTTGAAATCGGCACTTTTACGGGTTACAGCGCTTTATGCCTTGCCAAAGGCCTTACTGATGAAGGGCAGCTTCATACCATCGAAATAAGAGAGGCCGATGCACAAAAAGCCCGGTCATTTTTTGACCGCTCTGCCCGGTCTGCGCAGATAATTTTGCATACCGGAAATGCGTTAGATATTATCCCGAAACTGCAGGAAAACTGGGATTTGGTATTTATTGATGCTGATAAACCAGCTTATATTCAATATTTTAACCTCGTTTTCCCCCAATTGCGGAAAAACGGCTTTATTTTAGCAGATAATATCTTCTTTCACGGCCAGGTGCTGGAAGAAAAAGTAACCGGAAAAAGCGCCAAAGGCATCCGGGAGTTTAATGAGTACATCCGTAAAAGAACAGATATTGAAAAACTGGTACTCACCGTTCGGGACGGGCTGTACCTGATCCGGAAACTGTAACAAATACCTATGCAAAGATTCAGGAACATTCTGCTGATCTGTTTTCTGGCGCCTGCTTTCGCTTCTTCAGCCCAGCAATCAGAACTCGTAAATAATTATATCAGCCAATATAGGGACCAGGCCATAGCTGAAATGCAGCGTACCGGTGTACCCGCTGCCATAAAACTGGCCCAGGGTATCAACGAAACCATGGCCGGCACCAGTAACCTGGTATTGCGTTCAAACAATCATTTTGGCATTAAATGCAAATCCACCTGGACAGGCGAATCGGTAAAACATAATGATGATGCAAGGGGAGAATGTTTCCGCAAATACGCTTCATCTGAAGATTCTTACCGGGACCATTCAGATTTTTTGCGTGGCAGCCAGCGTTATGCTTTTTTATTTGCACTTGACCCCACTGATTATTCCGGCTGGGCATGGGGATTAAAAAAAGCCGGATACGCCACTAATCCACGTTACGCCACGGCACTTATAAAAACCATTGAAGATTATGGGTTGCAGTACTACACTTTCATTGCGCTGGGAAAGATACCTGATAAAGCAAATGATCCCGATAGCTATCGGGACGTGGTGACAGAAAATCCTGACGGTGATAATACAAATAGTGTGATCAGCAATGCAATCAAAATTGTAGAAAAACAACAGGAAACTTCTGCAGTAAAAAAACCTGATTACCCTAGAGGCGAATTCAGGATAAACGAAACAAGAGTGGTATATGTGCCCCAAGGCACTTCCTATCTTGCCATAGCAAAGGAATATAATGTTGATCTCGCAAAGATTTTTGAATTCAACGATATGCCCCGTGCCGAAGAAACAGATAAAGACAGGCTGGTGTACCTGCAGCGCAAACGTAAAACGGGTAACAATGAATTTCACATCGTTCAGCCGGGGGAAACGCTTCATGATATTGCCCAGCAGGAAGCCATAAGATTTGAGAGCCTGCTGGAGCTGAACTGGCTGAAAGAAGGTGATATGCCTGCTCTCGGGGAGCAGCTGCATCTCCATAAAAAAGCATCCGCCACACCGAAGCAGGCATTAAATACCAATTTTTTGCTTACACCGGGCCGGCCGCTTAAAGCCACCAATTAAAGATGACTGTTTATGGGCACCGTAAAAGTGCATGACAAAACATTTGAAATTTACATTACAGAAGCTGAAATTCAGCAGCGGGTTAAAGAAATAGCGGAGCAAATCAATAAGGATTATGCCGGAAAACGACCCTTGTTCATTGCTATCCTGAATGGTTCTTTCATGTTTGCCGCCGACCTGTTTAAACACTTGCGCATTGAAGCAGAGCTTTGTTTTATAAAGCTGGCTTCTTACAAGGGAATGAAGTCATCAGGAAAAGTGGTGACTTCCATCGGGCTGGAAGAAGACCTGTTTGGAAAAGAAGTGATTATTGTAGAGGATATTGTGGATACGGGAAAAACGCTTCACAACTTTCTTCCCAAGCTGATGCACCAGCAGCCAAAATCCATGAAGATTACCGCATTGCTGCACAAATCAGCCGCCACCGAATACCCGCTGACTCTTGACTATGTGGGTTTTGACATTCCCAACAAGTTTGTTGTAGGTTACGGTCTTGATTACGACGGGCTCGGCCGAAACCTGAAGGAGATTTACCAGGTGATATAAGCCGGCCGCAGCAATGGCTTTTTTTTCGTACCTTATCCTGTTTAAAATATCCGTTTGAAGGCCGCTTGTCATATATTGTTCTGTATCTTGTTTAGTTCGTCCTTATGCTCCCAGCAGTATTACCTGCGGGGCGAAGTAAAGGATGAAGCAGGTAATATTTTACAAAATGTAGCTATCCTGCAACACCGCAGCGGTTACGTTTTCCGTAGCGGTACCCAGGGCACTTTTGGCATCCTATGCCATTACCAGGTGGATACATTCAGCTTTTCGCTGGAAGGCTATTGTCCGCAGAAACTGGTACTGAACACAGATAATTATGCCAGCGTAAAAATGAAACTGTTTTCGGCCGGTGCATCCATTATACGCCGCAGCAAATTATCCTCGCTTATAAAAGACCTTGATAAAGACGAACAGAAAACCTGGTACACCGGCGATGAAACGTATGCCAGCCTGCTGGAAAATCATTTTGTGAATACCAGAAAGTTTCCAAATACCGGCATGTCGCTGAATGTGGACAGGGCCTCATACAGTAATATCCGGCGTTTTATTACATTAAACTCCCTGGTACCACCGGATGCAGTGAGGATTGAGGAAATGCTGAATTACTTTAACCTGAATTATCATGAACCAAAGGGTAACGATTTGTTTCATATAAAAACAATGCTCAGTTCATGCCCGTGGAATAATAATAATCAGCTTTTTTTTGTCAATCTTTCCTCCAAAAAAATTAACCTGGACTCATTACCGCCATGCAACCTGGTATTTCTGATAGATGTATCAGGTTCTATGGATATGCCCAACAGGCTGCCCTTACTGAAATCAGCCTTTCGCCTGCTCGTCAATAACCTGCGGAACAAAGATTCTGTGGCTATAGTAACCTATGGTGGTGTAACAGGCGTTATGCTGAATACCACCCGTGGCGGAGAAAAGGAAAAAATTCTGAAAGCAATTGATGAGCTCGAGCCTGGTGGCGCTACCCCGGGAGAATCAGGCATCAGGCTGGCTTACAGTGTTGCCCGGAATCATTTTATTAAGGATGGGAATAACCGGATAATACTGGCTACCGACGGCGATTTTAATGTTGGTATGAAAACCGAACAGGACCTGGATGAACTGATTTCGAAACAAAAAGAATCCGGAATTTATCTTACCTGTCTGGGGGTTGGGATGGGCAATTATAAGGACTCCAAAATACAAACACTGGCCAAGAAGGGAAACGGAAACTTTGCTTACCTGGATAATTTCAAAGAAGCTGAAAAAGTACTGCTGAAAGAGTTTACACAAACACTTTATTCAGTTGCCGATAACGTTTATATGGATATTGAATTTAACCCGGAGCTGGTAAAAGAGTACCGCCTTATTGGTTTTGACAACAAAGTTGGGGTGCTGCGGGATTCTCTGTCGGTGCTGGAAGGGGGTGAAATTGGTTCGGGCTATTCCATGATTGCTTTATTTGAAATTGTACCTGACGAAGCCAACAACAAGGCAGTGCAGAAAGATATAATGACGGGAAAGTTTGCTGAAATAATACTAAGGTACCAGCAGGTAAACGATGTGCGGCAGCAGTATTATAAACACACAGCCCGGTTTGACTTTCATGATTTTGAGGAAATTGACAAATGCTACCGGTTTTCTGCCGCTGTGGCATTGTTTGGTTCCTTGCTTCGAAACTCCCCGTTTGTGAAGAGCAGTAACTGGAATGATGTTATTGCAATGGCACAATCAGCTTCCGGCGCTGATGATTTGCTTCAAAAAGAGTTTATAACCATTGCCCAGCAAACAAAAACGCTTTATTCCAAAATAAAGAAGAAAAAAGGCGGCAGCGCCCAGGCGTTTTAATTATTCATCGCATCTTTTCCAGTTCCCTGGCAAAAAAAAGATTCCACTTCTGCTGTTGCTCCCTGTTATGGAAATACCCGGTTTCTTTATCATATTGCAGTTCCACTTTCCTGTATTTCTCCAATTCTTCATTAAATATTTGTGTAATCCGGGACTCGTAAGTATGCCGGAAAAGAACAGCCGTGTTGACTCTTTTTTGAAATGCAGCGGTAAAAAAGCCGGCCTGTATTGAAATGCCCCTGTTCATGTTCAAGCAATGAATCCGATACCTTATCTGCTTTCTTCCATGATCTTCTTTCTAGCTCCGGGCTTACTTCCACCTTTAATTTGGCCGTGTCACCTTTGAATTGAAAGGATGCCCATTGGTACGATACGTACCAATATGTATAAGCATATAGGTTGGTGCTATAATCCGGGGTGCCGGTAAAATCATCCCAACGGAGGGGCCGATCGGTCTGTTCTCCGTTAATAATGATTGTTTGTGCAGACAGGGAGAGGCTGAGCAAAATCAGGATGGATAGCAGTGTGTTTTTCATTCAAAACGCTGTCGGCTTAAGTTAGGAAAACATCTCTTTTATTTTATCAAAGAAATTTTTACTTCCTTTTTCCGGCTGCGGTTTAAAATTGGGGGAGTGGCTGAGTTTTTCCAGAAGCGCTTTTTCCTCTGCTGACAAATGCTGAGGTGTCCATACATTCACCTGGATAAGCTGGTCGCCTTTTTGATAAAAGTTGACTGCAGGAAACCCTTTTCCTTTCAGTCTGAATATCTTGCCGCTTTGCGTACCCGGAGGTATTTTTATTTTGGCCCTTCCGTCGATAGTGGGTACTTCTATTTGCGTTCCGAAAACGGCATCTGTAAAGGAAAGATGGAGTTCATAAGCCACATTCAGCCCCTCCCGGTGCAGTTCTTTGTGTGGTTCTTCTTCAATTAATACTATCAGATCGCCGGGCATTCCGCCTCTTTCCCCGGCATTGCCACGGCCGCTTACATTCATCTGCATACTTTCCTGCACACCGGCAGGTATATCAATAGTTACGGTTTCTTCACCATATATTCTTCCTTCGCCTTTACAGTTGCTGCACTTGGCTGTTACAGTTGTGCCTTCGCCGTTACAAGAGGGGCAGGTTGTTACTGTCTGCATCTGTCCCAGAAATGTATTCTGCACTTTTCGCACTTGGCCGCTGCCTCCGCAAGTGCCGCAGGTTTGAACACTGCCTTTATCCTTAGCGCCACTGCCGCCACAGGTATTGCAGCTAACATACTTTTTTACCTTGATGTTTTTGGTAACACCCCTGGCTATTTCTTCATAAGTAAGCCTGATTTTTACCCGAAGATTGCTGCCCCTTATCCCGCGGCTTCGCTGTCCGCCCCCCCGGCGCTGGCCACCGCCAAAAAAGCTTCCAAAAAGGTCATCGCCAAAAATATCGCCAAACTGGCTGAAGATATCTTCCATGTTCATCCCGCTTCCGCCTCTTCCGTTTCCGCTTACTCCGGCATGACCATACCGGTCATACTGCGCTTTTTTATCGGCATCGCTCAGCACTTCATAGGCCTCTGCCGCTTCTTTAAATTTTTCTTCGGCGGTTTTATCCCCGGGGTTACGGTCCGGGTGATACTGCATTGCCACCTTACGGTATGCTTTTTTTATTTCATCCGCAGAGGCACCTTTAGTAACTCCCAGTATTTCGTAATAGTCTCTTTTAGACATTCTGATTAACCAATTAACGAATTAACCAATCACTCATTTACCTACCACCACTTTCGCATGGCGGATAATCTTATCATTCAGGTAGTAGCCCTTCATTACCTCATCCAGTATCCTGCCTTTCATATCTTCCGAAGGTGCAGGTATCTCGGTTACAGCTTCATGCAAATCCGGGTTAAAGTCCTGGTGAATGGTTTCCATGGCTTTAACGCCTCTTGCCTGCAATGTGTTACGAAGTTTGGTAAAAACCAGCATTACACCTTCTTTTGCCGCATCACTGCTCTGGCTGTTTTCCAACTGTTTTTGAGCCCGGTCACAATCATCCAAAACCTCCAGCAGATCTGCAATCACTTCCCGCCCCGCTGTCTGTATCAGTTCTACCCGCTCTTTGGCGTTCCGGCGTTTAAAATTTTCAAACTCGGCTATCTTGCGGAGGTATTTGTCTTTTGACTCCCCCAACTCTGCCCGAACTTTTTCCAGTTCTGATTCTTCGGCTACCGGCTCGTTGAGATGTGTGGTGCCGCTCAGGCTCTCATCGGTGTTAATGTCAATGCCAGTGTTGCTTTCCGGGGCTCCGTTTTCTTTCTCTTTCATTTCTTTTTCTGCCATTTTTTCCAAAATTGACTGCAAAGGTACAACGGTCAATAATACTGCCAACTATCGTATTGAGACAAATTGGCTTTGTTTAGATGCCTGATTCTGACGGAACTGTACTAATCACCCCGTTTACAGTACCTTGCCGCTATGAACCGGGTTTATTTGAAAAAAAAAATATCTCCACGGGTGTTTAACGGCCATCCATGGATTTTTAACAATGAAGTGGAGAAAACAGATGCTGCAATGATACCCGGTGAGATAGCAGAAGTATTTACACAGGATAAAAAATTTGTAGGCAGAGGATACGTAAACCCCAAATCACAAATACAGGTAAGGCTGCTTACAAGGAATAAAGAAGATGAGATAAATGAACACTTTTTTCTTGAAAGGATAAAGCGATGCTGGACATACCGGCAAAAAATCGGTTATAAAGAAAATTGCCGTTTAGTATTTGGCGAAGCTGACGAATTGCCACAACTGATCATTGACAAGTTTAATGATTATTTCGTACTGCAAACCCTTGCTCTGGGCATTGACGTATGGAAGCCCGCCATTGTAAAAGCTCTTGAAACAATATTTGATCCCAAAGGGATTTATGAACGCAATGATGTTCCTGTAAGGGAACTGGAAGGATTGCCGCAACAAAAAGGATTTTTGTCATCTCCGTTCGATACTAAGATTGTTCTCAGCGAAAACGGCTTAAAGTTTCATGTGGATATTGAAAACGGGCAAAAAACAGGTTATTTTCTGGATCAGCAGGATAACCGGAGAGCTATTCAGCATATCGTGAAAGGGGCTGATGTTCTGGGCGCCTTTACCTATACCGGTACATTTGAGATTCATGCGGCTCATTACGGCGCTGCATCTGTGCTGGGGCTGGATATTTCTGCTGCAGCTGTGGAGCAGGCAACTGCCAATGCAAAACTCAACGGGCTGGAAAATACCTGCCGTTTCGAAACTGCCAATGCCTTTGATACGCTGAAACAATGGACAAAGGAAGGCAGACAATATGATGTGGTAATGCTGGATCCCCCCGCATTTACTAAAAGCAGGGAAACTATTCAAAAAGCGATAACAGGGTATAAAGAAATAAACCTGAGAGGGATGAAACTGGTAAGGCCCGGGGGATTTTTGGTCACTTCTTCCTGTACCAATCTTGTAAACCCAGATATGTTTTTACAGATCATTGATATGGCAGCCAAAGACGCAAAAAGAAAGTTAAGGCAGGTTATATTTCAGCGGCAGGCCTCAGATCATCCCATTGTAAGGGGGTTGGAGAATACAGAATACCTTAAATTCCTGATAGTACAGGTAATATAACTCCATTACCGGTTTATTGCAATCTGCTGGTTATCGGAATGGAAAATTATCGATTACCCAGTTAATTTAAAATATATTTACGATTATGGGTTTCGAATATTTATTAAAAAGGGCAACAACGGTAGTGATTACAATGCTTATTGCAAGTCTAGTGTTTTTTATAAACATTGTCATAACCAATTTGCCTGCAATGTTGGAAGGGTATTAGAATTGCAAGATGTAAATAGTGGTAATTGTGGCTTCGCACCAATTTTAGATTATTCACAATGGTTAAAAACAACAAGTAGATGGAATGGCAGATCTTATGCGAATTTAACAGGGGTGGATATTCGTAATTTTCAAACAGAATTAACGATTAATAGATCAAATGTAGGAGAATGGAATACGGCCGAAGTTTATTTGTAATAGCGCTGCTCGAGGGATTGACTTTTTTTTAAAAGCTCTGTCTTGAACTCCAGTTCAATCTGCTGCTTGGCAACAATGTTCTTCAATACCCTGATTTGTTCCTCTAAGGCTTCCATCTCAGGGTTGCGTTGCCTGGCATACGCCTACAGTTCATCCAGCCTGGTAAACCAGTGCAAAACGCCTTTATTGAACGTAAAAACGGATCTATGAGAAAGGAGCTTTTGGACGCCTATCTGTTTTACAGCCTTGAGGATGTGAGAGTTCTGGCGGAGCAGTGGCGCCACGATTACAACCACGAACGTCCTCATGAATCACTCGGAAACGTACCCCCAGCTGAATATCCAAGCCCCATATCCCTTGAAAACTAAAAGACAAAAAACTCTAAATCCAGGTGGTCCGAAAATAAGGGGAGCTTACACTTCTTTTGAGAAAAACTGTCAGGAAGGGATAGAAAAATAAAGAGAAGGAATAAGAATAATCTGGACAAGTCTATGTGAATTATCTTGAAACCTGAAACTTGCCCGATTCAATGATTTTACCTGTAATATCTATGACATGGTAAACATAGACACCCCGGTTAAAATCTTTCAAATCAACGGTAATTTTTGAAGGAGCGTTGATGGACTCGAATACTTTTTTACCCACAACGCCATTATATACCTGAATGGTTAAACCCTGCCGGTAGTTTTTTTGAAGATCAAGAACAACATAATCAGTAGCGGGGTTGGGGTATAACCTTACAATCCTGTCCTGAACATCAGAAGAAGGAATAATTCTCGAGGATTGGCCTTGCGACTGTGTGGCAATCAACAGAATAAAGGATAGTATGGGTAGAATTCGTCTCAACGAAACAAATTTACTTTTATTATTCGAAAAGTAGGCCAGAATTTTTATTTGCGCAACGTAAAACTACGATACTGCAAAACAAATTGAATTCCAATAATTTAAATTAAACCTTCAAGGCCCCTTTAACGAAAGATTAGTTCAGGCTGGTCAGGATCTGCCTGATTTTTCCAAAATCAGGTAATTCACCGGCATTCTCCAGCACCTCTGCATAGCGTATGATTCCCAGCCTGTCAATTATAAAAGCTGAACGTTTGGAAACTCCCTTCATATTATAACCAAAGTTTTCATACAGCGATCCGTAAGCAAGAGAAACCTCTTTGTTAAAATCACTCAGCAGGGTAAAATTCAATTGCTGTTCTTCTTTGAATTTTGCCAGGCAGTGCAGTGAGTCAACAGATATTCCAAGCACAACAGCATTGACATGGTTGTACCACTCCAGGTTATCCCTGACCGAACAAAGTTCCGTTGTGCATACCTTTGTAAAAGCCAGGGGAAAAAAGAGTAATACTACATTTTGCCCTTTTAATTCAGTAAGAGTGACTTGCTGTTTATCACTGCTGTACAGCTTAAAATCAGGTGCCGGTTACAAAAAAAGTCTTTAGCTCTGCGCCGGATGTGCTGGTCCTCGATATTTTCCAGGTGTACTGATCATTATCTGTAAACCACAGGTATGTGGCCGTAAAAGAGTTACTGTTAAAAGGGTGAACCTGCCCGGCGTAAGTACCGTAAGGAAACAAATTGTTTCCGTCCTGGTTCTGGTACCAGTGCATCTGGGAAAACGATGCCAGCTGCAACATTAAAAATATCGGCAGAAAAACCGGTTTTGGCGTTTTCATAAGGCGGATTTTTAGTTGTCATTAAATTCGGCTTCTTAAATGAAACAACAATTATGCGAGAAAGGCAGTCCGCCTTCTGTGATGCGGTTTTTTCAGTTATGTGAAACGTACTGTTACTAAAAACGTCAGAGGGTATACGGCGGGGCTTACAAAATTACGATGGGGTTAATTCATGATTATTTCCCTTGCATTTTCAACGGCAGCAGCAGTTGGCTTTTCGCCGCTTAGCATTTTTGCAATAGCCGTGATACGTTCTTCCGTGGTGAGCCGGCGGATACTGGTTTTTATTTTTTCCCCGTCTGATGACCGGGCCGGTTTTACGATTTCCTTATATACAAAAAAATGGGCATCCGCTTTACCGGCTATCTGTGGCTGATGGGTTATGCAAATGACCTGTCTTTCAGCAGCCAGGCCCTTCATAATGCTGCCTGTTTGCCGGGCCGCTTCACCGGAAATACCGGTATCAATTTCATCAAATATCATGGTGGGAAGATCCACGGACTGTGCTACCAGCGACTTGATGCAAAGCATGAGCCGGCTAAGCTCGCCGCCGCTGGCCACTTTGCGGACCGGAGCAAACTGTTTTACCTCATCCTCTGCAATTTTTGAAGAAGAGGGGATGTTTGCATTGAACAAAAACTCGATTGAGTCCCTTCCACAGGAGTTCAGCTCTTTTTCCGCTTTTACCTCCACTTTCAGCCTTGCATTGGGCATACCCACCTGTGCCAGTAATTTGTTCACTTTTTCTTCCAGCGGCTTTATCAGCCGGCTCCGGTTAGCGGAGATTTTTTCTGCTAACTGAGACGCCTCATGATGCGCTTTTGTCAAATCTTTTTCTTTCCGGAGAATGGCTTCGTCTATATTCAGCACCGCCTGTAATTTTTCTTCCAACTGCTTTTGTACGTCAAGTAATTCTGCTGTTGACTTCACGCCGTGTTTTTTTTGCAGCTTATAGCCCAGCGACAGTCTTTCATTCAGTTGTTCAATCCGCTTCGGGTCATAATTCACCGAATCGCTGATATGGCTGATTTCACCGGCAATATCCTGCAGTTCAATCTGCACCGACTGAAGCCGCTCTATCAGCACGGGTAACCCCGAATGAAGAGATGAATAGTTACTTAACTGGTTCAGCATGGCTTTCAATTGCTGAACAACAGGCGTTTCATTTTCCTTTAGTTCATAATATACTTTGCTGAGGGCCGCTTTAATTCCTTCAGCATTGCTCAGCAGTTTCAGTTCAGCGTCGATCTCCTCAAGTTCATTTTCTTTAAACCCCGCATTTTCCAGTTCTTTGTACTGAAACCGGTGGTAATCCGCCTCTTTGTCGAATTGCTGCTTCCGGGCCTTTAAATCTTCCGTTTCCCTTTTCAGCTGCTGCAAGTGGTAAAAAATGGTTTGATATTCCTCAAGTAATGAGCCATGCCCTGCCAATGCATCCAGTACCTCTCGCTGAAAATCGCCGGCTGTTAGTTCCAGTGTATCAAATTGCTGATGCAGATCCACGAGCAATACACTCAGTTGCTGTAATTGAGCAAGCGTAACCGGTGTATCGTTGATAAAAGCCCGGGACTTCCCAGTAACGGCTATTTCCCTGCGGAGAACCAGTTCGTCGTTGCTGTCCTCCCGGTAGTTATCGGGATCATGCTGCTGCAAGAAATCCCTAACTGCTTTTTTATTGCTGGCCCTGAAAACCCCTTCCACCACACATTTTTTTTCTTTATTAACCAGCACGCCTGAATCGGCCCTTTCTCCCAATATCAATCCCAGCGCACCAACAATAATGGATTTACCGGCCCCGGTTTCCCCGGTAATTGTATTGAGTTTATTTGAAAATTCAATTTCCAGTTCATCAATAATGGCGTAGTTCTGTATAAAAAGCCGTACAAGCATGGTGCAGCAATTTAAATGATTGCGGTGAATTGAAACAAAAAAGCCGCTGAAGGATCAGCGGCTGTGCTATATTCTATTTTTGGGGAATCAGCTTATCTGCACCTTGGTGTTCAGGTCCTCATCCACAAGTATGCGGCCGCAGTTTTCGCAGATCATGATCTTCTTGTGCTGTTTAATCTCACTTTGCTTTTGCGGGGGAATGGCATTGAAGCAACCGCCACAGGCATCCCTTTCCACCGGCACCACGGCCAGTCCGTTGCGGTAGCTTTTGCGTATTTTATCATAACTGGCCAGCAGCCTGCCATCTACATGTTCCCTGGCGCCGGTGGCAAGTTTGGTGAAGTGTTTTTCCTCTTTTTCATTGGCGGCAATGATTTTCTCCAGCTCTCCTTTTTTTGTAGCCAGGATGCCTTCTTTTGCCGCTATATTTTTTTTGGCTTTTTCCAGGGTTTCTGCTTTCTCGGCAATTTCTTCCGTAGCATCCTTTATATGTTTTTCAGCCAGCTTTACTTCCAGTTGCTGCATCTCAATTTCCTTGTTGATGGCTTCGAACTCCCGGTTGTTTTTTACGTTACTGCTCTGCTTTTCGTATTTTTTTATCAGCGCTTCCGCCTCTTTGATGGCATTTTTCCGTTGCTCGATAAACTCAGTAACTCCGTTGATTTCTTCTTCAATACGGGTTTGCCTGGCATGGAGCCCCTGAATTTCATCTTCCAGGTCGGCCACTTCCATCGGCAGTTCGCCCTTTAATATTTTCAGCTCATCCAGTTTGCTTTCAATCTTCTGCAGGCTGAGCAAAGCAGTAAGCTTTTCTTCAACTGAAAATTCTTTTACATGTGCCATAGAAGAGTATACAATTTGAATTAAAAGTTGAAGGCAGCACCATCCTTACAGTCAGAAATAATGTACAGGATTGGTTTTCACCTCCGTTTTAAGGACGGCAAAGGTAGGGAATTTTTGCTGCAGAATGTCCCGCAAGAGATCCACAGTGAACTGTTCGCTTTCAAAATGGCCAACATCACAAATCATCAGCTTTCCGTTTGCATCAAAAAACTCATGATACTTAATATCTGCAGTCACATAGGCATCAGCGCCTATAGCTAAGGCTTTGGTAATCAGAAAACTTCCGGCCCCCCCGCACACCGCTACTCTTTGAATGTCCCGGTTAATAAAATCAGTATGGCGAATTACGGGAATATTGAACACCGACTTCAGCCTGGCCAAAAAAGGTTTTGCTTCCATTGCAGCGGGGAGTTCTCCCAGCAACCCGGAGCCGATTCCGCTATGCGGGTTTGAAAGGGGCACCACATCAAAAGCCACTTCTTCGTACGGGTGGGCTGATTTCATGGCTTCTACTACATTTTTTTCGGCAAAGGCCGGAATGATTACTTCAATCCTGATTTCCTTCTCCCGGTGCTGGTGTCCTTTATTCCCGACAAAGGGATTGGTATCCTCGTCGGGCCTGAAGGTGCCTGTGCCTTCGGTATTAAAACTGCATTCACTGTAGTTACCAATATGCCCGCCACCTGCATTAAATATTACCTGCCGCACCGTTTCCGCATGTTCAGCGGGAACAAAAGTGAACAGTTTTTTCAGGCTTTGTTCTTTGGGCTGCAGTATACTGGTTTTTTGCAACCCCAGCAGACTCGCTATTTTACCGTTTACTCCGTCCATTACATTATCCAGGCTGGTATGAATGGCATATACAGCCACATCATTTTTAATGGCGGTGATGACAGCTTTTTCTGTATAGTTTTTCCCGTTGATTTTTTTCAACCCCCCGAAAATAACAGGATGATGCGCTGCCACCAGGTTGCATTTTTTGGTAATAGCTTCCTTTATTACTTCCTCTGTTGCATCCAGTGCGCAAAGAATGCCTGTGCAATCCCTCCCGCTGTCGCCAATAAGCAGGCCGGTATTGTCATACGGTTCCTGCAGGGAATGGTGTGCCTTTGTTTCAAGAAATGAAATGACTTCACTGATTTTCATACAGGCAAGATAAGGATTTGATTAGTGAACGGGTATTTCCAAAGCCTCATTTTCTTATCTTTAAACCGGGCATGCAACCAGAGAAATATAAGATGATAATTCATGAAATAAAGAAGATACTCGGCAAGAAAGACAGCGATGTTTTGTCCCGGTATGAGATTGCCAAAGGAATGTGGCGGCTGAAAAAAACCTTGTACCGTGAACTGAAATCAGGTCTGCTGATATTGCTGGGCATATTTTCTGCGGGATTCGGGCTGCGTGGTTTTCTTATTCCCAATAACCTGATTGACGGAGGCGCCATGGGCATTTCACTGCTTACCCACCGGGAAACAGGTATTCCGCTGTCATTATTAATTATCCTTATCAACCTTCCCTTCTTACTTATTGCATGGCGGCAGATAAGTAAAATTTTCAGCATAAAAAGTATTATTGCTATCAGCCTGCTGGCACTGGTGGTGGCGGTATTTCCCTACCCTCACATTACACAGGATAAACTGCTGATTGCAGTATTTGGCGGTTTTTTTCTTGGCGCCGGTATCGGGCTCAGCATCCGTGGGGGCGGAGTGATTGACGGTACCGAAGTACTTGCCGTTTTCTTAAGCCGAAAGAACAGTTTAAGCGTCGGCGACTTCATTCTTATTTTCAACATTATCATTTTTTCCTTTGCGGCCTACCTTATTAATATTGAAACGGCGCTTTACTCCGTACTCATCTACATGGCCGCTTCCAAAACGGTTGACTTTGTGCTGGAAGGAATTGAAGAGTTCACCGGTGTTACGATTATCTCGCCGCACAGCAGCGAGATTGCAGCCTTTATCAAGCAAAAAATGGGGAGAGGGCTTACCATTTACTCAGGCAAAAAAGGTTATGGCAAAAGAGGCGACATAGATGAGGAAACTGATATTATATTTACCGTTGTAACCCGCCTGGAAATAAGCCGGCTGACCAATGAAATAGAAAAAATTGATCCGCATGCATTTATTGTGATGCAGAGCATCCGGGATACAAAGGGGGGCATGGTAAAGAAAAAACCGCTGCATTGAATCATGCGGGAGTGTGTCAAAAAACCTGTTGGTGATTTCAAAAACTTTTGTACCTTTTCATTCCTTCTCCGCTTCCCTAACCAACTCCCTGATCCGCTTTTAAAACCGCTTGTTGTGCTGAAAAGAACCACTGGCCGTTTGCTGCTGACACTTCTTGTCATTACCGGTCTTGCCGGTACTGTCAGCAATAATTCTCCTTCAAAAGAAGAAAGAAAATATGCCCTTGGGCTTATGAAAGATACTTATAAAGAGGCCTTAAAAGCAGTAAAAGATCTTTCTGAAGAACAATTGAATTACAGGACTGCCCCTGATCAATGGTCGGTGAAGGAATGCATGTACCATATTGCCGTTTCCGAAAAAAACCTCTGGAGTTTTTTGGAAGGCACCATGAAAGCTGCGGCTAATCCTGAAAAACGTCCGGAAATAAAGGTTACGGATGAGCAATTTGTAAACATGATGAAGGACCGGAGCAGAAAGGTAAAAACGATGGAATCTTTTGAACCTAAAAATACAGGCTATAAGTCAATGGATGAAGCAGCAGAAGATTTTAAAATGAACAGAATGAAGAATATTAAGTACATGAAGACGTCTACTGAAGATCTGCGTAACCATGTTGTACAGCTTCCTTTCGGCTGGATTGACTGTTACCAGCTGTACCTGATGATTGGCGCCCACAGCAGCCGGCATACCCAGCAAATCAATGAAGTGAAAGCCAGTTCGGGCTTTCCTGCCAAATAGTTTTTCAACGGTTGAAAAACCCAGGCCCCTTGTTCCCGTAAGAGCAGGGGGCTTTTTAATTTGTCTGCTGTCTGTCAATAAAGGCTGAAGCACAAAAAAGACGATACATGTTATGGCTGTTTATTCTTTGGCGCTGATGATTTTTTCCAGGCAAATGAATTTACCTGACATAGTCATCCCTTCCACAATTATTATGAATTTTTTAGTGCGGTCATTGTTGTAAAAACTGACAGGTATGCGGGGGTTTATATTGTTAATGAATACATCCGGTCTCCAGTCGAGGGTAATCCGGTTATCCGGCTTTTCATTTTTGGGTGTGGTTTTGTAATCCGGTGCGTAAAATTCTTTTACAACAGGTTATCCGTTATACACCAATGCATTGGTCCTGCCGGTGTTTTTCAGATCATCAGCTTTTTTGGTATAAATAGCTAATACCCCTCCCGGAGCATTACCCCATGCCCCGGCAAATGTGTTATAAACTTTTACCAGCGCTACCTGGTTGGCAGGGATAGCTGCCATGATTGAAACATCTGTTTCTATTTCATCCAGAAATATTGTCATGGGAATATTGCCCATTGAACTTATGGAGGGGTCCTGTCTGTAAAATACCCCATAATCGGCGCCATCGGTCGTTATCTGCAGGCCGTTCACCCTGTTTTGGAGGTAATCGAAAATATTGTTGTACGGAAGGGTTTCATCACTGTTCACCAGGTCAATGGCTCTTGTAGTATCCCCGCTGAACATTCCCCTGGTATATTTTTCGTCTACTTCCTGCAAAGGGGTTTCCCTTTTTACATTAACAGTAATCCCTTCCAGCATTAATCCCTTTTCTTTCAGTAACGCATCATAATCCGTTTGCCACCTGTTATCTTTCTTAACAATTGCAAATCCGGGTATCAGTGTAAATCCCTGTCAGGAAAATTTTTTATTAATAGAGTCTTCTTTTAACAGCACATCTATATATTGGCTCTTTTTGCCTCTTACATCACTAAAAAGGAGCAGGTTTTTGTCAAAAAATAAAAGTGAATCAATTAAAAAATTACCTCCCTTGTCTGTTTGCACCAGGTGAGTGCTTCGCTTCTTTTTATCGCCCAGCTTATTTATCATCAAAATCATGGACTTGTTATCAAACGGGCGGTTTGTACCCCGCAGGGTAACCCTGCCCGCAAGAGTGATATAGGCAGCATAATCCTGCCTTGCCGGAAGTTGTTGTGCCAGTTCGGTCCACTTAAACCGCCGGCGGGTTTGAAGTTTCCATCTCCTATTTCGGCTTCAGAAAAGAAAAAGGGGAATACCTGCTTTGCCCGCAGTTTTAAATAATAAAGCAGTTCCAAAGCGGAACTCCTGACAAACATGTTCTCCTCTTTTGCTTATTTATCATCCGGATTATTCATTTTAAACACCAATGCAGCCAATAATCCTCCGCCAAAACATCCCGCCAGGTATATCCAGATATCGCTCCATACAGCCATTTTCATAAAACTAATCCCTACCGCCACAGCCGGGTTAAAAAAAGCTCCTCCTGAAATAGTGCCCAACGAATAAGCCATCGCAGCTACCGTAAATCCGATAGCAAGTCCGTAGTAACTGTTACCGGTATTGGCTTTGGCTGTTGCAACATTCAGCACCACATAGGCAAGGGCAAATGTGCCCAGTACTTCAGCAATCAGCGCCTTTACTGCATCCGGGTTAGCTACAGCAGCAGGAGCAGCACCAACGAGGTACCTGACCACAAAAGCTGCCTGAAAAATTGTAAATGAAAAAAACCTTAACTTAACAACCTGATCCTTTGGTATCGAAAATGGGGAGTATTGTATATTGCAACTGTGCCGCTGCTGAGTTTTATATTTTTAAAACAGCTTATTACTCTCTTTGACTTAAAGTTTACCTCAATAAAAACTTCATTTTCAAATTAAAGTCTTTCTCATTTATTTCTCCATTAACTTTTCTATCTAAAAGAAGTTGTATTTTTTTTGTAAGTTTTTCATACTCTTCGTTGGAGAGCTCTCTTAAGGAATTATCATTCCATTGTTTTGCATCTTATTCAGGCTGTTTTATTTCACTCCTACATATCTCGCAAACACTCTCTTTGATAAAAGCCCCGTCACTTTTATTATTTGGTCTGCATCACCAATAATCTTCATAGCTCTCGTCGCGTATGTTCTTCGAGCAGTGTAAAAACATAGGACCTCCGAAATTGCTTTCTTTTTGTATGTCGTCAAAGCAAGTGGACGGTTTAGTTGTAGCGGGTTTCGTTGTTTAGATGTAGGATTAATACTCAAGTGTTAAACCGTCTGCTTTTTACGGATGCTTACCCTCTGTTTATTTGTTAAGAACTTTAATGATAGAAATATGCCTGTATTTGTGCTAAAATTAATTCAAAAGACTTTCAATTTTAGATTGATCATATACTAGCCACTTTTCAACAATTTTACCATCTTGCTGACTCATTTAGTCTGTAATTGCCTGATATTAACTGGGCTAAGGCACGCACCTTATTGAAAATCAAAGGAGTAAAAATAAATATTATTTATCCACATTTTGCTACT
>Ga0194119_10000160_pt1 | contig 133754 bp, 105 predicted proteins | sample TA2MahC100mmetaG_FD_148620 | JGI IMG/M metagenome (GOLD analysis project Ga0194119, IMG submission 148620) | Freshwater microbial communities from Lake Tanganyika, Tanzania - TA2015018 Mahale Deep Cast 100m | ecosystem: Environmental > Aquatic > Freshwater > Lake | place: Tanzania: Lake...
CTCTACTGGGAAGACGCCGACTATGGCCGTCGAGCCACCAGCCGCGGTTACGAGTGCCACTATGTGCCAGCAGTCGGAGCGGTCAGGCACACGGGCGGCGAGTCGTCTGCGCATGCCCCCGTGCGTTCCATTCGGGCCTTTCACCACAGTGCCGCGCGGCTGTTCTGGAAGCACGCCGGCCTGGCTCGTCTCTGTGCGCCGCTCGTGTGGCTGGGGCTGTGGCTGCGGGGTGAGGTGAAGGTGGCGGCTGCGCGCCTCAGGACCTGAACCCGCTGACGGCTCGCCACACCCCGACGCTCCACGCCAGGTGCACGGCGACGAGGGCCGCCGCAGCAGACAGCGGCAACACCCGGCGCGTCAGGCCCACGTGCAGGCCCAGCAGCAGCACGAGCGACGGGTAGGCCACCAGCGCCACGCGTGACCACAGCGCCACAGGCGCGGGGGCCTGAATCAGCACGGCCCCGATCCAGCATCCCACGGACAGCACCAGCCACGGCAGCAGCAGGGCCGGAGGTATCTGGCGAACAGTCAGAGCGCGAGGGTCTTTGCGCAGCATGTGCGCCTTCCAGTAGCCGTACCGCTGGTATTGACGCCACAGCAGGCGCAGGGTCGGCCGGGCGGTGTAGGTCGCGACGATTCCGCGGTCGAGCACCACCGCCAGACCGGCTCGTCGCGTGCGGTAGTTGAAGTTGTAGTCTTCGTTGGCGGTGAGCGCCTCGTCGTACCCGTCAAGCCGCTGCCACAGGTCGCGCCGGAAGGTCCCAAAGGGGACGGTGTCGACCATCTCCTGCTGCGGTCCACGGCGGTCGGCGTGCCGGTAGGCCACCCCGCCCGACCCCGCCGGGTGTGACACCACCGCCGCGATGGCCCTGGCCATGTGGGTGTCGGCCCCCGGCACCACGCGCCACATCCCTCCCACAACTCCCACCTCTGGCCGCTCGAGCGCGCGGCACGACCGTTCGATGTAGTGCGCCTCTGGCACGCAGTGTCCGTCGAGGCGCACGATGATGTCGGCCTGCGTGGCCCGGATGCCGGCATTCATGGCCGGGCCGGGGCCCCGACCTGGGCCCTCGACGATACGCAGGCGCCCCTGCCACGACGGCTGTGCCGCGCCCCACGCGGCGATGCGCGCACGCGTCTCGTCGCTCGACCCATCGTCGACGATGACCACTTCGTCGGGGAGGCGGGTCTGTGCCGCGATGGCATCGAGCAGCGCCCCGATGTGGGCTTGTTCGTTGCGGCAGGGAATGACGACCGCGACGGTCACTGCAGTGGTCCGTAATAGCGCAGGGCGACCCACAGCAGGGCCACGCCGTGCATCAGGGCCAGGGCCACCATGGCCAGGGGACGAGGCCAGTTCCGTCGTGACGTAGCAAGCCAGTGCCCGGCCGCCCCGAGGGCGATGATCGTCACGGGCAGTGACACCGGCAGCAGATAGCGTCCGTGCACGTTCCGGCCCATCAGTGAGGCGGCCACCGCCACCAGGGTGAGGCCGATGGCGCCGCCCATCAGCGAGGCGAGCCCCCAACGGCGCAGCGCGGCATGCGGTGTGACGGCCAGGGCCACCAGGCTCAGCATGAGCGCGATGACCAGTGAGGCCAGCAGCGCCCCGGGCAAGATAGTGTCGACCCACCCGAAGCCCCCCCAGAGGCTGGTGAAGACCAGATGGTCGAAGCCTGCCAGCCGCGCACTGGTCAGCACCGAGGCCATCACCGCTGTCGTGTATCCGATCGTGGTGTCGAGCCCGGGGGTTCCGACTTCGCCCAGCATGGGCAGGGGGCCCAGCAGCGACCACGCCATCTGACCGCATGCCACCCCTGCAAACACCCCAGCCAGCCGCTGCAGAGCCCGGTCGAGGGTGCGCGAGTGGCGCACACGCTGGCGCAGACCGGCGAGCGCGCGGTCGAGAACGGCGAGGCCGACCAGCGGCAGTGCCAGCATCCACGGGCGCGTCAGCACGTCGTGCAGCACAGCATTGACGGCGGACAGCAGCTGCACGAAGGTGGTGCGCCCATCCGCGTCGTATCGCTGGAAGCCCACCTGGCCCAGGTCACCGGTCACCTGCACCAGCACCACCGCACCCACCGCCAGGCCTCCCCAGAACGGCCAGACATGTCGGTGGTGCGACCCCGTCAGCGCATACACCAGCACCAGCCAGGCACACACGGCCAGCACGGGCAGGGCCGAGATGCTGGTGCCCAGCAGCAGCGCGCCACTGACGCCCAGCACCGCGCCCGCCACGCCCCCACGCGCAGCATCAGACACGGCGAGTGTCAGCACACTGGCCGCAGCCAGCACCAGCCACGGCACCAGGAAGGCCCAGTCTGACAGCATGGCGGCGAAGTAGGGCACCGAGGGCGAGAGCATCGCACCCGCCAGCAGCCACGGGCCTCCGCCTCCTCCCGACCACGTCACCAGGGCCGCCGCGAGGGCCACGGACAGCGCGAACACCAGCGCGTTGAAGATGCGCAGCCGCTGCAGAGTGACGGCCAGGGATGCGTGCCTCGCGAGGGGGGCCACAGCCCTCCACAGGCTGGCCGCCACCGGGCTGCGCGACTCCATGCGTTCGGCATGCACGTCGCCCGTCCACGCCACAGGGTGAGGATGCGCGATGTCGAGCCCCGCAAGATATTCGTCGCGATGAAACCGCACGCGTTCAAAGTGCACGCGCCGGGCGAGCGCCTCGAGGGCGGCCGGCATCTCGTTCTGTTCGGCCACTTCTCCGTAGCTCAGCAGGTGGTCGGGGCCATCGGCTCCCTGCAGCGGGGGGACAATCAGGGTCCACATCAGGCTCAGGGCCAGGGCTACGCTGCCGGCAGCGGCGGCCGCGCGCCACACGCGACCGGCGGCGTCGCCATTCCACGTGATGAGCAGCCACACCCCCACGGCCCACAGCATGGCTGCGCCGCCCAGCAGACCGGCAGAGACCATGCCAGTGGTGTCGTCCCACAGCCACATCAGCACGGCCAGGCGTGACACATCGGGGCCGGTGGCCGCCTGCCGAACACGGCCACGCAGCAGCAGCAGGCCAGCGACCCGCGACTCTGGCGGTGTCACGGTCAGGCCCACATGGTCGGGCGCCCCGTCGGCGGCGACCTGCCAGCCGGCCAGCTTCAGCGCGCCGGGACCGGTCATGGCGACGTCGAGCGTGCCCGTGGGTACCGTGGTGTCCGGGCACGGTGCAGAGCGGGTCAGCGTCAGCAAGCCGCCGTCGCTCGCGGTGACTGGTGCGGCCAGCACGAACCGGCACTCACCCAGCGACAGTGGCGCAGCGGTGATGACCGGGGCGGTACTGTCGGTGACGATGCGCAGGGCGAGTTGGTCGTAGCGGCTGAGGTTGATGGAGCCTTCGCGCCACAGCGGTATCTGGCGCGCGACGGCCGACCCGTTTGAAAACAGGATGCCGATGGGTGCGCCCACTCCGTCGACCCGGTCGACCGACAGCGCACGGTCAAGCACCTGCGATGACGGTCCGACGAGGTACCAGGTGACCGGCCCCAGGAGCAGCAGCCACGCCAGCAGGGCAGCCGGCCAGCGTGCGAGTCCCCGGGGCGTGGCCGTCGAGGCGTTCATACCGTGCTGGCCTGTTTACCGCACCACGTCCGGAAACGATGCATCGCGGGCGTTGATGACGGTGGGCTCACCCAGTGGCCAGATGACGCCGAACGCCGGGTCGTTGTAACGGAAGCCGCGTTCGTGTGCGGGAGAGTAGTCGCCCGAGACGAAGTAGAACACCTCGGTGTCATCGGCCAGTGTCTGGTAGCCGTGGGCGAAGCCCGCCGGAATGTGCAGCATGTGGCGGTTGTCGGCCGACAGTTCGTGGCCGGTCCACTGCAGATAGGTGGGCGAGTCGGGCCGCATGTCGACGGCGACGTCAAAGATCGCGCCGCGCGTGACCCGCACGCTCTTGTGCTGTTCATGCGGGGCCACCTGCAGGTGCATGCCGCGCAGCGTGCCTTTCCGATAGTTGAATGCCTGCATGGCCTGGGACACATCGGTGCAGATGCCATGACCAGCCAGCATCTTTGGCAGCCAGGTGTTGGTGAAGATGCCCCGCTCGTCGCGGTGGCTGTCGCTGCCGATGAGGAAGACGCCCGGCAGGGGCTGCGCAATGACGTTCACGGCCCTCTATGCTAGCAGGAGCGATCGTCGGCCTGCACCAATGAGCAGATGCCTTCGTCGAGTGTGACGGCCGGTGCCCAGCCGAGGCTGTTGAGAGTCGACGGCACGCCGACCAGCCAGTGCGCGGTGTTCGTGTGTGCGATGGCATGGTGATTCCCCGCCTTCGGCAGCAGCAGTTCGGGCGAAACCCCGCAGGCGCGGGCCACGCAGGTGGCAACCGAGGCAATGGTGGCGGGGATGCCTGTGGAAACATTCACGGCACCTGGCACGCCGTGTTGCAGCAGGCACACCAGAGCCGCCGCCACATCGTCGGCATGAATGAAGTCGCGCACATCGCCCGGTGACAGGGTGAATGGGGCCCGCCGGCCCCGGCACACCTCGATGAGCGATGGCACGAGGCGCTCGGGATGGTCACCGGGTCCATACGGCACAAAGATGCGTCCCCAGGAGCACAGGCCCCCGGTCTCGGCGCAGGCCGCATGGATGCGCCGATGGGCGTCGACCTTGGCCCGTCCATAACGGGTGGTCGGTCCGAGGTCGGCCTGTTCCTCAAGCATGGCCGCACCGGCGGGTGCGTACTCGGCACACGACCCGGCCGAGATGATGTGGTGCCCTCCGTGGGCGAGGAACTGGCGGGCCAGGGCGACGCTGGCATCGGCCCAGGCGTCGTTGAGCGGCGAGGTCCAGAAGTCGTGATGCGCCACGTGCCAGGCCAGGTGCGCCAGATGCGTAGCGGAAGCACGACGAACCGCCGTGGCCATCTCATCGGGCTTGAGGAGATCGGCGACCAGATGCGTGACCGAGGAGGTTGCGGCGGGCGCGCGTCCGACGGTGACCACGTCGCAGCCCGCGCCACGCAGGGCGCTGATCAGGGGCCGCCCGAGAAACCCTGAGGCCCCGGTCACCAGCACCCGGGGCCCGGAGGGCGGAGATGACGGATGCACATCTGCACTGGTCATCGGCGCGCCGTTCACAGCAGGGTGAGTGTGGGAATGGCCACGGCGAACCGGCCGCCCCAGGTCGCGATGCCGGCCTGCTGCCGGCACACCTCGTCGGCAATATTCCAGGGAAGAATCAGCAGCACGTCGGGCTGCAGGCGGGCGATGTCGTCGGGGGGAAGGATTGGAATGTGGCTGCCCGGCAGGAGGCGTCCCTGCTTCGAGGGCGCCGCGTCGAAGACGGCCTCGAGCAGGTGGGGACGCACGCCGGCATAGTTGAGCAGCGTGTTGCCCTTGGCCGCTGCGCCGTATGCCATGACGCGCCGTCCGCGCTGTTTCTGGTCGATGAGAAACGCCAGCAGGCCATCGGCGGCCGCATCGGCCTGCGCCTGCAGCGAGGCATAGCCCTCGGGGCTAAAGAGGTGCGCGGCTGTTTCTTCGGCGATCAGGTGCGCCACGGCATCAGTCGTCTGGCGCGGGTCGGCACTGTGCGCGGCCAGCACCCTGAGGCTGCCGCCGTGCGTCGGCAGCCGTTCCACGTCGATGATGCGCAGGCCCGCCCGCTGCAGCATGCGGTGGCAGGCACCGAGTGACAGATACGAATAATGCTCGTGGTACATCGTGTCGAACTGGCAGCCCCGCAGCAGCTGCAGCAGATGGGGAAACTCGAGCGACACGGTGCCACCGGGCGCCAGGGCCATCCGCAGGCCTTCCGAAAAATCGTTGATGTCGGGCACGTGCGCGAACACGTTGTTGGCGACAATCAGCGACGCCTTCCGGTGCGTGGCTGCGAGCCGCTGGGCCAGAGCGGTGCCGAAGAACTCACGGACCACCTCGAGACCCAGTCGCCCGGCCGCGTCGGCTGTGCTGGCGGTGGGTTCGATGCCGAGGCATGGAATGCCGCGGCGCTGCACGTGCTGCAGCAGATAGCCGTCGTTGCAGGCCACTTCCATCACGAGGGCGTCTGCGGTGAGGCCCAGGCGGGTGGTGATGTCGTTGACAAACTGTTCAGCGTGCCGCACCCAGCCGGCGGAGGTGCTCGAGAAATAGGCGTAGCCTTCGTCAAACAGTTCGTCGGGGCGGGTGTAGTCTTCGGTCTGCGCCAGCCAGCAGGTGTGACACACCGCGACGCGCAGCGGATAGTGCACCTCGGGCTGCGAGAGCGACGCGCGCGTGCGGTACGCATTCGACGGAGGCGCGTAACCCAGGTCGATGAACGGGGCCGGCAGCGGGGTGTGGCAGTGGCGGCAGGTCATGCGCGGGTCCACCTGACGTGGCGCTCGGCCGCCTGCCCCACATACCGCGCGAGGTCGTCGTCTGTGGCGACCGTGCCGGTGTCGAGATACTGGCGATACCAGTGGGCGGTGCGGGTCAGCGATTCGTCGAGGGTCCACACCGGCTGCCAGCCCAGGGCCTCGTGTGCGCGGCTGCTGTCGAGCGCGAGAGCATGTGCTTCGTGGGGGTGTACCGTGGCAGGCACCTGCCACCGCAGCTCGGGCCACTGCTGCTGCAGCCGGGCGAGCACGTCGGCCACCGATGCGGTCGACTCCGGAGCCGGACCGAAATTCCACGCATCGGCAGCGGTGCGATCACCCTCGAGCAACCGCTGGCCGAGGGCCAGATAGCCGCTGAGCGACTCGAGCACGTGCTGCCAGGGCCGCGTGGCCTCGGGAAAGCGGATGTCGAGGGGCTGGCCGGCGGTCACGGCGCGCACGGCGTCGGGAATGAGCCGGTCGTCTGACCAGTCGCCGCCACCGATGACATTGCCGGCGCGGGCCGAGGCGATGAGCGGCGCGTGCGGGTGCGCGTAGGCGACCCGGTAGCTGGCCACCACCAGCTCTGCTGCGGCCTTCGATGCGCTGTAGGGATCGTGGCCTCCCAGGCGGTCGGTCTCACGGTAGGCCCGACGGTCGTTGCGGTTTTCGTAACACTTGTCGGTGGTCACGCAGACCACAGCTCTCACATCAGGGCAGTGCCGGGTGGCCTCGAGCACATGCGCCGTGCCCATCACATTGGTGGCCCAGGTCGCGAGAGGCTGCGCGTATGACCGTCGCACCAGGGGTTGCGCCGCCAGGTGAAACACGATGGCAGGCTTGCATCGCGCGACGACCTCGCTGACAGCGTTGGCCTCGCAGATGTCGTGCAGCGCGTCGGGCAGCGCCAGCGGCAGCAGGTCGTGATGATTCGGCGTGGTCTCGGGTGGCAGGGCCAGGCCGCTGACCTCTGCGCCGAGGCGCGTCAGCCAGTGTGTGAGCCAGCTGCCCTTGAACCCGGTGTGGCCGGTGACCAGTACACGTGTGCGGCGATAGGCGCCGCCGAAGAGCGTCAGGTCCAGCATTTCCACGGCGCCTCGCCGCGGGCCCACAGCTGCTCGAGGTGGTTGCGGTCGCGCAGCGTATCCATGGCGTGCCAGAAGCCGCGATGCTGCCAGGCCTCGAGCTGCCCCTGTGCCGCCAGGCGCTGCAACGGGTCGGCTTCCCACGCCGTGTGATCGCTCTCGATGGTATCGAGGGCCCGTGGATGCAGCACGAAGAACCCGCCGTTGACCCAGGCGCCGTCGCCCGGGGGCTTCTCCTGGAACCCGAGCACGTGGGTGCCCTCGTGGACGATCGCTCCATAGCGCCCCGGAGGCTGCACGGCGGTGACCGTGGCCAGCTTGCCGTGTGCCCGGTGGAATGCCAGCTGCGCCGTGATGTCGACATCGGCGAGCCCGTCGCCGTAGGTCAGGCAGAACGCTTCGTCGTGCTGCAGATAGCTGGCGACCCGCTTCAGGCGACCACCGGTCTGCGTCGACTCGCCGGTGTCGACCAGTGTGACGCGCCAGGGCTCGGCCTTTCGGTGATGCACCTGCATCGTGTTGGTCGACATATCGAAGGTCACATCCGACATGTGCAGGAAGTAGTTGGCGAAGTATTCCTTGATGACGTAGCCCTTGTAGCCGCAGCAGATGATGAAGTCGTGCAGCCCGTGGGCCGAATAGTGCTTCATGATGTGCCACAGCAGGGGGCGTCCCCCGATGTCGACCATCGGTTTGGGCCGCACCTGCGATTCCTCGGCGATGCGGGTGCCATGACCTCCGGCAAGGATGACGGTCTTCATCACAGGCCTTATGCTAGCAGGGTCACACCATGACTATGTGTCGGGTCGGATTCGTGCTGCTGCTGGTCGCGCTGTCGGGTCTGGTCGCCTCGGGCACGGGCGCGCAGCCCCGAGTTGCGGGCCAGCCGGTGTCGATTCCCGCCCTCGATCCGGGCATCACCTGGATTCTTCCCTCGGAAGACCGACTGATGACGGCAGACCACTCGACGTTCGCGGCCCTCGTCGGCGAGCTGCAGCGTCGCGTCGGCGACAACCGCACCCTGACGCGTGCGCGTGTGGGCCTGTCGGCGTTTCTGGGGCTGCAAATGAACCAGTGGCCGATTGACACCACCGATGCCGCGGCGCTGAGGTCGGCGCTGGCACCTGTGATAAGTCAGGTCGACGGCGCACTCGAGCGGGCCCGCCCGCACCGGCTGCCCATCGGGTTTTCGGTCATCACGGCCATCCGCGAACGGGTTGACCCGGTGCAGACGGCGGCGCAGGCCGAGGACCGGCGCAATGTGCAGTGGTATCACGACCAGGAAGTGGCCCCCGGCTGGGTGACCTACTCGCGCTATGCCCGCCGCCTGCGGCGCGTGCAGGAAGCGTATGTGCGGATGTTCGGCACGCTCATGGCGGAGCGGATGTCACGCGAGCCCGACCTGCTGGTGGCGGTCACCGGTGACGGCGAAACCGAGATGACCTACGACCGGTTCCGCGACGGGCAGGACCTGCGCGACCCGGTGAAAGCACCAAGGGTGTCGTGGGCTGACTATTCGCCGTTTGCCGTGGCCGAGTTTCGCGACTGGCTGCGCGGCGAGGGACTGTATGCCCCGGGACAGACCTTTGCGGCCGATGCCCATCGTGACGCCGCTCGGTATCGGGGCGACCGGTCACCCGCCGACGATACCAACCGCGACGGGCACACACTGAACGGCGACTATGGCACCCGGTTCACGACGTGGGCACTGCGCTATGCCGACTGGTCGCTGAGCGACGCCGAATCGGACGGGGCCGTGACGGCCTCGGTGAAGGGGCCCGCAGAAACGCAGCCTGGGGGTTTTGATCCTCCACGGGTGCGGGCCGAGGGGCAGCCCTGGTTTGATGTGTGGGTGACATTCCGGCAAGCCCTGATTCTGCATTACAACCGCGACGTGGCCCGGTGGGTGACCGAGGGGTTCGGCGCTGACCCGTCCACGCGCAGAGGCATTCCTCGCGACCGCTGGTACTCGGCGCAGGTGCCGACGGACATGCTGTTCGGCAATCCGCCGTCCGATGGCGGGGTGCGATTGCTGACCTCGGGCAGTGCCCACACGACCGCGGACATCAGGCCGTACGGCACACCCGGCGTCACCGGTTACACCGTGAACCTCGGGCGCGACGGCGCCGACGGGCCGTATGCACGCACCGTCGTGCATGTGGCTCCCCGCATGCAGGCCATGGGTGGCCGGTGGGCCATTGTCGAGTGGAATCCGAGCGACCCGTGGTCGCGGGGGCGGGCGGTGTACGACGAGGAGATGGCCCTGCTGCTTCAGCATCGGCCCACACTGCTGATGCCCTACAAGCTGAATGACGGGCACTATCGTGTGTACGACTCGGGGTTTGAGCCGGCTCTGAAGGCGTTTGTGGCGCGCATCGGGCGGCCCGGGGGGTGGGTACCCATGGTGACGTGGAGCCCGCCGGTCTATCTGCAGGCGGGGACGCCTCTTGGTGATGCGCACCTGACGGCGGTCACATCGGTGCCGGGGCGCCTCATCTGGAACCTGAAGTACGGCACGGTGCTGCCGGTCGGTTCGCATCGCTTCGAGATGCAGTTCACGCCGCAGGATGCTGATTATGGGCCCGTCTCGCGCGAGGTCACGCTGACGGTCAGCCCGCCCACCGTGCCGGCACTGACGGTTGGTGTCGACGCGATCGCGTTCACCGGTGTTAACACGGCCGGTGTCATTACGTCGGTATCGGCGCCGCAGACGGTGCCGATCAATTTCGAGGGTCGGGGGACAGCGGCGTGGACCGCCGCATCGGACCAGCCGTTTGTGACGGTGGCCCCGGCACGAGGTCAGGGCCCCGGGGTGGTCACGGTCACGCTGGCTGCGCAGGGGGCCCGGGTGGGTGAGGTCTACGAGGCATCGGCCGTGGTGACTGTGGCGGCCGAGGGTGTGGCTGCCGGGTCAACTCCTCGTACAATCAGGGTGGGCATTCGCCTGAGAACGCAGGAGCACTGATGGCAGCAACGAGACGGTTCCGGGCGGCAGGTACCGCCCTGATGTGGGGACTGATGGTTCTGGTGGCCTGGTCGCAGCCGTCGGCCGACCCGTCGTTGCGTCCGACCATTGGTGTGGCCCACGGCCTAAGTGGCGGGGCCTCGGTCAACTTTGTGGCGCCGGCGAACCCGAGTGCTGCCATCACCGGTTATCGCGTGACCGCGATGCCGGTATCGCCAGACACCGGATTACCGATCTCGGGAGGTGTCACCACGGCCACAGAGGGTGCCTCATCGCCCATCGTCGTGATGGGCCTCAGCAACGGCACGCCGTATCGCTTCACCGTGTCTGCCCTGACATCTGCCCGGGCCGGCCCCGCATCGATTGCCTCGAATGTGATGACGCCGGCGGCCAGCAACGTGCCTGCCCTCGACCAGCGGATGACGTATGTGTTGCCGTCGAATGTAGCCCTGTTGAGCGACGCCAGTGTCTTCGGCGCGGCGGCCACCGAACTGGCCACGCGCATCGGCAACAACGCGACGCTGCAGCGATCAAAGGTGGGCATGTCGGTGTTCGTGCAGTTGACCATGCCCGACTGGACCGTCGACGTGTCGAACCCGACGGCCGTGCGGGCTGCACTCGCCGAGGCCATTGGTCCGATCGATGCGGCGATTGCCAACGCGAATACCCGAACGCCGAAGATGCCCATCGGTATTTCGCTCATCACGGCCATCCGCGAACGTGTCGATGGCGTGCAGACGGCAGCCGAGGCCGAAGACCGCCGCAATGTGCAGTGGTATCAGGACCAGGCCAAGGCCTCGGGCTGGGTGACCTACTCGCAGTATGCGCTCAAGCTGCGCCGTGTGCAGGAGGCGTATGTGCGCGAGTTCGGACGGATGTTGGCCGAGCGCATGATCGCGCATCCCGAGGTGCTGGTGGTTGTCACCGGCGACGGCGAAACGGAAATGTCGTTCGATCGCTTCCGCGATGCCAATGTGCCGGCGGCCCAGCGTGGGTGGGCCGACTATTCGCCATTCGCCGTGGCCGAGTTCCGCGACTGGCTGCGGAAGGCCGGCCCGTATGCCGGCACGGGGCGACTGGCGGGCCACGCCTGGGAGTTTGCGGCGCGCTACGACGGCGACGCTTCGCCTGGCACCGACAGCAACGGCGACGGGCACACCCTGAATGGCGATTTCAATCAGAGCTTTACGACGTGGGACCTGCGCTTCTTTAACTACGACACCACCAGCGAGACCGCTGGCCTGATCCCCGGGTCGCAGACGGTGACGCTAACCGGGGGCACATCGGGGGGCTTCGATGCACCCCGTGAGCTGAACATCGGCAATCCGTGGTTTGACACGTGGAACCGCTTCCGCCAGGAAATGATCTGGCGGTACAACCGCGATTTCGCCCGCTGGATGACGGTGTCGACCAGTGCAGCCCTTGGAGGCATTCCGGCCGACCGCTGGTATGCCGCGCAGATTCCGACCGACATCCTCTTCGGGAATCCACCTCCCGACCTGGGTACACGGTTCCTCACCTCGGGCAGTGCCCACTGGACGGCGAACATCTGGCCGTTTGGCAGCATGGGCGTCACGTCGTATAACGCCAATCCCTTCGAACAGGGCCAGGCGGCCGGGGCGATCGATCCGACGAAGTATTACCGCACGACACCGAACATCGCTCCGCGGGCTGCGGCGCTGAGTCCGCGATGGGGCATTGCCGAGTGGAATCCGAGCGACCCTTGGTCGCGCGATGATGCGGCAGGGCGTCAGGTGTATCAGGATGATGTGGATGTGCTGCTGCGGCATCGGCCGTCGCTGCTGATGCCGTATCGGATGACCACCGACAGCAGCGGCACGGTCGAGCCGCTGTACCGCGTCTACAACTCTGGCTTTGAGCCCGTGCTGAAGGCGCTGGTGGAGCGTGTCGGAGCGCCGCGCGGGTGGGAACCGACGATCGAGTGGACGCCTCCGGCAGCGTTGCCTGCGGGCACCGTCCTGTCCACGTCCCATCTGAATGCGATGGCCAATGTGCCGGGTACGTTTACCTATAGCCCCGCGGTCGGCAGCGTCATGCCGGCGTCAGGCTCGACGACGGTGACGGCCACTTTCACGCCGTCGGACGATAGTTACGCCATTCGTTCAGTGATACGGACGATCACCAGTACCAGCGCGCCGGTCATGCGACTGTCAGCCACGCGTGTGAGTTTCCAGGGACTCAAGGTCGCCGGTGTGCTGCGGCAGCTGTCAGAACCCCTGTCGGTGGATGTATCGTTCGAGGGAGGCGTCGCCAATCAGGCCAGCCTCATCGCGTGGAGGGTGCAGGCACCTGCCGGCTACGGAGGGTTCATCAGTGGTGGCAGCGGCACCGGCCCCGGCCGCTTTGTGGTCTCGTTGAGCAGCGTCAACGACCAGTCGCTGTCGCAGCTGCTGTTGCCTGTCGATTTTTCAGGCTTCGATATCACGCTGACCGTGTCGGCTCCGCTGGCGGCGTCCGGCACGCAGTGGCAGACGGTGCGGATGACGCTCGACCTGAGCGAGGGCACGGTGAGCACCTTCACGGCGACCCCCGCGAGACTGACGGTGCCCGCCGGTGGCGGCAGCCGCGACATCGCGATTCGAAGCACGGTGGCGACGGCGCCGTGGCGTGTGTCGTCGAGTGCCTCGTGGCTCTCGTTCAACCGCGCTGAGGGGCGTGGCGATGGTGCCGTCGTCGTGACCGCCGAGCCGAACACCGGGGCGGCCAGAGAGGCCACGGTTGTCGCCGCAGGGCAGACGGTGACGGTCCAGCAGGATCCGCATCCCAGTCAGACCCCGCCTGGAATACCGGGGACGCTCCTGATATCGAAGGTCACCATCGGCCCAGGTGGTGAGGCGGTGCTGACCTGGTCGGCGCCGACCACCGGCGGGGCCGTGACCAGCTACCTGGTCGAGGCGTCAGTGTATTGGGTGCCGTTCGATACAGGAGGGCCAACGACTCTTGTAGCCTCAGATATCCCAGATCCGGTCTATCGACTGACCGTGCCACCGGGAGTCACAGGGGCCTATTGGCTGCGCGTGCGGCCAGTCGGGGTGCACGGGACAGGGCCTGGTTCAAACGCTGTCCTCGTCCATCTGACGGACACTCCCATGTTGCCTCCGCCGCCGGGTAAACCCGGGAATGTGACGCTGTCCTCGGCGACGGTCGCACCGGGAGGCTCGGTCACGCTCTCGTGGCAGGCACCAGTCACGGGTGGGACGCCGGCCTCATACGTCGTCGAAGCCTCTGGCCTGGCCGATTTCAGTGCAAGTGCCCTGAGAGTGGCCAGTGTGACCGAGACGGCATTCACCATCCCGGTGCCGGCAGACTTCCAGGAGGGCACCTACTACCTCAGGATTGTTGCCGAAAACGCTGGCGGTCGTGGCGTAGAGTCAGCCGTGCTCACACTGACCGTGCGGCGGGTGGTTGAGACGCTGAGTGCATCCGTGGTCGTCTCCGGGCCACTGACGGCGAGGACCATCACGGGTAGTCTGGTTCCACGGCCGTCAGATTTGGGCAAACTGGGGCAGGTGTTTGTTGCCGCCATTCTGCCGAACAATGAATATCGGACACTGTTTCTGACGTCGGGCGGCACGTGGGTTGAATTCAGTACATGCGGGTCAGCCCCTGCCTACTCGACGGGAACGCTGGCGGCCATCGATTCGATCGCGATTATGGTGCAGCCATGGGATTTTTCTGGGTTGATTGGTGCGCAGTTCTACATTGGCTATGGCCTTGGCGGTGTGCTGTCGCCCCGGGGTACCGCCTGTACTGACATGCTCTCCACGGGCACATACCAGCGAGCGTATGTGGTCGCGCCGTAACGTCTGCGGTCGTCTCTCCGCCCCGAGATGAATACCGGCGCGTGTCAGTCGCCCAGCCGATAGTCGGCAAACTGACGCGAGAGGTGGGGGTTGTAGAACGGGTCGTTCTCGATGACCGGTCCCCAGGTGTGGCGCATGTGCCGCACGGCATCAGGGTGCCACTGGCGATCGGGAATGCTGCTCGACTCGAGATGAATGAGTTCGGCGTAGGGGGTATAGACGATGCGCAGGTCCCGCTGTCTGAGGCGCAGGCAGTAGTCGATATCGTTGAAGTCGATGGCCAGCCGCTCGTCGAAGCCCCCGACCGCCTCGAAGTGCCGTCGGGCGGTCATGAGGCAGGCGGCCGTCACCGCCGAGTAGTTTCTCGGACCCCGTGCTGATCCGAAATAGCCCGGGTGCGCACCGGGGTGCTGATGGAACGCGTGGCCCGTCAGGCCGCCGACGCCCATCAGCACGCCGATGTGCTGCAGGCGTCCGTCGGGATACAGCAGCCGTGCCCCGACCGCGCCCACCTGCGGGTCCTGCGCATACTCGAGCAGGGCCTCAATCCAGTCGGGGCTGATGACTTCGATGTCGTCATTGAGCAGCACCAGATAGTCGCCCGTCGCCTTCGCGGCCGCCGTATTCAGCTTGTGGGCAAAGTTGAACGGGCCCGGCGCGTCATATGTCATCCGCATGTGCGGCAGGGGTTCGAGGGCCGCGAGTGACTCTGCACAGAGCGAGCCATTGTCGCAGACCACCACTTCCAGTCGGGGATAGGTCGTGCGTGCCGACACGCTCGTCAGCAGATGGGCCAGCAGACGCATGCGTCGGCCCTGCACGTCGCGGGTCATGTCGGCCGTCGGGATGACCAGGCTGACGAGAGGCGTTCCTCGCACGGGGCGCTTCACGCGGAACAGGCCCGGCCTCGGCAGGGCCACCACCCGACTGTCGGGTTCGGTGCGCGCCACGTGAGCTTCAAGGGCGCGTCGCGCAGCGTCGTGCGCCCAGGGCTTGGCGTCACCGCTGCTCGCCGTCGATTCGGCCGTCTGCCGCCAGTGATACAGCACATGCGGCACGTGCCCGACCCGCGATGTGCGTGTGATGATGCGCAACGCCAGGTCGTAATCCTGCGACCCTTCATAGCCTTCGCGGAAGCCCCCCGCCTCGGTCACCAGCGAGCGCCGCAGCACCATGAGGTGGTTCGTGTACATGAAGTTGAGGAAATGCTCGGGCGACCAGTCGGGTTTGAAATACGGGTCGCACCGCCCGCCCATCACGTCGAGCTTGTCCTCGTCGGTATAGATGAAATCAAGCGAGGGCTCGTGCGAGAGCCGCTGGGCGACACGCGCCAGGGCCTCAGGGGCCAGTGTGTCGTCATGATCAAGCAGGGCGATGTAGTCGCCGGTGGCCGCCGCCAGTCCGTCGTTCGAGGCGCGCGAGATGTGGCCGTTGGTCGTGCGCCAGATCACACAGATGCGCGGGTCTGTCGCCTCGAGCCCCTTGAGCGCGTCACGCGTCTCCTCACGCGTCGAGGCATCGTCAATGAGGACGAGCTGCCAGTGGCGATAGACCTGTGCGGTGACCGACGCCACGCACTCGCGCAGCAGTCGCGGGTCGGTGTTGAAGACCGGCGTGAGGATGCTGATGACCGGACGCCACTCAAGCGCGTCGACCATGGTCGCGAGGGCGGCCTGCGTGTCCGGCGTCGGATGGTGACGGGCCAGCCAGCGTCGATAGTCGGCGGCCCGATCAAATTCATTCGACGCCTGCACCGTGCGCCGCAGCGCACCGGTGAGGCCATCCCGCGCCCGGACGGCCGCGAACAGCGTCTGCATCTCCTTGAGCGTCCGCGGCCACACGAGGCGCGGGTCAGACAGCGTGATCCGCACCCGCGCCTCCTGCGCGGCCACACGACCATCGCGGGTGATCGGCATCGATGCCTCGATCGCGATGATGATGTGCGAGGACGGACGGGCGGGAAGGTCGAGGGCCACGGCGTGCTGTGTGGTGTCGGCTGTGGCGGCGTGTGCCGCACTGACCGCAGGTGTCAGTCGACGCGTCGCCGTCGCGAGTTCGGCCCCCCCCTCACCGTCCGTCGCCGTGATTGTCAGGGTCACTTCCCCTGAGGCGTGTGTGTGCGGATGGTGTGTGCTGGTGCCGTACGCGGCATTCACGATCAGGCGTGCCAGACGAGGGACGATGAGCGGTGCGGTGGTGCGTGTGCCGGCATCGATGGATGACGGCAGGCTGCCCTCGAGCGATGCGGTCCGGAAGCGGATGTGACTGGCGATGCGCCGCAGCCCGGTCAGCATGCCGCCTCGCGCTGCAGTGCCAGCAGACGGTGGCGCATCTGCTGGCCACGGCTGTGACGGTCGAAGTGGTGCGAGACGCGGGCACGCGCCCGCTGGCCCATTGCGCGTGCCGCACCCGGATCGGTGGCGAGCCGACGCAGGGCCGCTGCGGCAACGGGAATGTCTGCCTCGGCCCAGTGGCCACCTTCCAGATAGGGTCCATAGTCGCGGTCGATCCGCACGAGTGCCGCAGGCACAAGGCAGCTGTCGTCGGCGGTCATGAAATCGACGTTGCCCGACCACGCAGTGGCCACGGCAGGCTTCCCCAGCCACATCTGCTCGGCCATGGTCAGCCCCAGACCCTCGGCGCGATGCAGCGACAGGCACACATCGGTACAGGCCATCAGGGCGTGCACGCGCGCCACCGGCCAGTCGTCGGTGATGAGATGCAGCGGCAGGCCGTCCGCCGCGGCCTGCAGCTCGCGAATCGCCTGGGGATTGCGATCGGCCCGCATGCACTTGAACACCAGGGCCGCTTCACCGTGAGCGAACTTCGCGGCACGAAATGCGGCGATGGCCGCCAGCGGATGCTTCCGCGCGACCTGACTCGAGACATCAAACACGCTCAGGCACAGACAGGCGTCCGGGGGAAGGCCGAACTCGGCCCGTCCCTCTGTTGATGGCGCGGGTGCCGTCAGGCCCGGGGGCATGTCGACCACCGGCACCGTCGTCGGGGCCGCCTCGCGGAGCGTCCGGCCAATGAACTCTGACGGGGCCCACACTTCGTCGACGGCATTGAAGGCCGAGAGCCAGTCGGCGCGGAACTCGGGCAGCTCCCAAAACCACACGCCGATGACATACCGATCACGCAGCAGCGAGGGATGCAGCGCTGCGCGCACCTCGAGCATACGGTCGGCATTGAAATGGATGATGGTGAACGGCAGGTCGCGTGAGGGTGGCTCGCGATGCGCCCCGGCGTCGTAGTCGACGTCCACCGTCTCGACGTCGACGTGCCTGAGCGTGTTGACCGTGGCCCGCGTGGCCTGCCCCATGCCTGACGCCGCCGCCATCGGGCCGACGACCGACACCCCGAGTGGGTCGCTGGCCACGCGCGCCGGCACGTGGCGCGTGCGGCGGGCAAACGAGTCGCGGGCCCGCGCGGCCGCCCGCTGCATCCTGAGGCGCCGCTGCCAGAGACGCACGCGCCGGGCCCACGTGGCTGTCGATCCCGGGTTCATGCGCGCGGGGGACTGGCTGGTGCCGGATGCTCGTCGACGCCGGCCACGTCAATGCCGCGTGAGGCTGACAGCCTGGCATAGGCCTCGAGCCCTTCGTCGACGCCGCCATCGTAGACCACGGCACCGGCGTCGAGCACGATCACACGGTCGCAGATCTGGCGCACCGACTCCGGCTCGTGTGACACGAACAGCAGCGTGCCGCCACGATGCCGATAGGCCCGCATGGTGTCGAGGCACTGTGCCTGGAAGGCCGCGTCGCCCACGGCAAACACTTCGTCGAGGAGCAGAATGTCGGGGCGCAGCTGCATGGCCACCGAGAAGCCCAGCCGCATATGCATGCCCGACGAGAAGTTGCGGACGGGCTGATCGGCGAAGTCGGCAAGCCCCGAGTAGTCGAGAATCGCCGGATATACCTCGTCGATTTCGCGTCGGCTCAACCCGTGGATGGCGGCATTCAGATACACGTTGTCGCGGGCCGAGAGTTCACCGTGAAACCCGATGCCCAGTTCGATGAGCGTGCCGATGCGCGCATCGCGTGTCACCAGCACCTGTCCCTGCGTGGGTGCCGTGATGCCGGCCACCAGTTTCAGCAGCGTGCTCTTGCCTGAGCCGTTGCGTCCGACGAAGGCCACGGCTTCACCCGCATGAATGTCGAACGTCACATCCCGCAGCGCCCAGAGTTCGCGGTGTGTTTCGCGACGCGACGGATGCAGGGCGGCGAGACACAGCTCCTTCACCGACCCGGCCGCATTGCGGCGCAGCAGGAACCGCTTCGACACCTGCGTGAAGCGCACGACCGGAGACTCGGACGCGGGGCGCATCACAGGCTCTCCGCAAACTGTTCTTCGAGGCGCACGAAGACGCCGAGGCCGACGGCGACCGCGCAGCCGGCATACAGCACCATCAGCGTCATGACCTGCGCCGACGGCCATTCCGCTGCAAAGGCGAGCGACCGCAGGGCCGTGATGAATGGTGCGAGCGGGCTATACAGGGCCAGCGTCGACCAGGGGCCGGGCGGAAAAATATCGAGGGTATAGACCACGGGTGTGGCCCAGAACAGCACCTGCAGGGCGACATCGAGCAGGTGCTGCACATCGCGCAGGCGGGCCGTGGTGGCGGCGAGCACCAGCGACAGTCCCCATGCGAACATCACCAGCAGCATCAGCGGCAGCGGCAGCAGCAGCATCAGCCACGACGGCAGATGACCGGTGGCCACCGACAGGATGGGCACGAGCACCACCAGGGCCACCACGTATTGGCTCAGGTTGAACAGCACCGTTGCGGTGGGCAGCACGAGCCGCGGAAAGTAGACATTCTTTACGAGGCTGCCCGAGTCGACGATGGCGGAGGTGGCCATGCGTGTGGTGACGGCCACGAATGACCAGGCCAGAATGCCGAGCAGTAGCAGATAGACAAAGCCCTCGATGCGCGAGGGATAGACATAGGTGAAGACCAGGCCGTAGGTGACGGTCATGATCAGCGGATTGGCCAGCGACCACAGCATGCCCAGTGTCGATCCCCGATACTTGAGCGTCAGGTCACGTGCGACGAGCAGCATCAGCAGGGTCTGCTGCCGTCGGAGCGTGGCGAGCACCGGCGTGTGATGCCGTGGGGCCACGAGGGTGCCCTGTCGTGCCGAGTGCACAGCGCTGTGCCAGAGCTGGCTGCCGCGCCAGGCCAGGGCCAGCAGCATCGTGAGCCAGGACGCGCCGCACAGCACCACCCATGGCACGGGGGTTCCCGATGCCGGCCCGGTCAGCACCGCACACAGCGTCAGAGACAGCACGCCCCCGGCCAGCACGGGACGTGCCCAGGCACCGTGTCCACCGACGCGGCTGACGGCGAGCACGCTCAGGGCGAAGACGAGTGGAAACAGCTGCAGCAGGGACGGCGTGGCGAGAAGCCATTGCGCAGGGGCGCCGTGTGGCAGGTGCAGCCACCACGCCAGTGCCAGCGCAGCAGCAGCGACCAGCGCATCGAGGAAACAGGCGCGCCACGGCGCAGGTGTGACGGCAGGCGTCATCGGCAGGAGTGCGGCTACGAAGCCGACCGGCAAAGTGTACCCCAAGCGTCGGCCTCATCTACAATCGCTGGCGCGATGGACATCGCCTTTGATGGTCGGGCGCTGAGCTCCCCAGCCGGCGGCATCCGCCGATATGTCGGGGAACTGTGGCGGGCCATGCGCGAGGCGGTCACCGACGTGCATGGCATCGCGGTGGGCGGCGACCCTGCGCTGGCACGTGCCCTGGGGGTGCGGCATCAGCCGGTGCACTGGTCGTTGCCGACCAACCCGGGCTGGTGCGCCTGGGCGCTGCCTCGCGGTGCGGCGCGCACGGGCGCTGCAGTATTCCATGCACCGGCCTACACGGCGCCCGTGTGGGGGGCGCGGCCGCTGGTGGTGACGCTGCACGATGTGTCGTACGAGCGCCATCCCGAGTGGTATCCGCACCAGTCCGATCCGCTCCGGCGGGCGTTCTATCGCCACTCGGCCCGGCGGGCCGACCTGGTCATCACCGATTCCCGCTTCTCGCAACAGGAAATTACGGCCGCCTACGGCATCGACCCCTCGCGCATTCACGTTGTGCCGCTCGGTGTGTCGTCACTGTTTTCGCCGTGTGACACGGTGCAGCGCCAGCCGGTTGTGCTGCACGTCGGCGACCTGCACCCTCGGCGCAACCTGCGCGTGCTGTGGAATACCGTGCGGCGGCTGCGTCGTGAGTCACCCGAGCTCGGGAACCTGCGACTGGTGCTGGTGGGCACTGACCGTGGCAGCCGCGACGCGCTGATCGCAGAGGCGGAGCGCGATGGCCTCGCCCAGGCGCTGCTGCATGTGCCGAAGATTGACGATGAGGGCCTGCTGCAGTGGTATCGCCAGGCGGCGGTGATGGCGTATCCCTCACGGTATGAAGGCTTCGGCCTGCCGCTGCTCGAAGCCATGGCCTGCGGCACGCCTGTCGTGGCCAGTCACGCGTCATCGATTCCTGAAGTCACTGGTGATGCGGCACGCCTCGTCGACCCGCTCGATGCAGAGGACTGGTTCGCCGCTCTGCGGGGCGTGCTGTGCGATCGCGCCGAGACCGCGCGGTTGTCGGCGGCCGGTGTGGCACAGGCGGCCGGCTTCACCTGGGCGCACACCGCGCGCATGACGGCCGATGTCTGGCGCGAGGCGGCTTCGCGCGGGACACGGGCCCATCGGCAGGTGCGATCGTGACCGTTCGTGTGATCGTGTTGAACTGGAACGGGCGCGCCTGGCTCGAGCGGTGCCTGGCGGCACTGCGGGCTCAGCGGCGTCAGGCAGACGAAGTGGTGCTGGTGGATAACGCATCGAGTGACGACAGCGTCGCCTGGGTGCGGGCGCATCATCCGTGGGTGCAGGTGCTGGCGCTCGACCGCAACCTCGGATTTGCCGAGGGCAACAACCGGGGCGCACACGGGGCCACTACCGATGCCCTCGTCTTCCTGAATAACGACACCGACGCCGACCCCGACTGGCTCGAGCGCCTCGTGGCGGCCGCCGACGCCGATGCGTCCCGGGCGCTCGTCACCTCGCGGATCGTCTACTGGGACCGTCCTGACGTGATTGATTCAGCAGGCGACGGCTATCTGCGCTGTGGCGGCGCCTTCAAGCGCCTGCATGGCCAGTCATCTGACCGTGCGGCCGACTCGCAGGAGGTGTTCGGGGCCTGCGGCGCCGCCTTTCTCATTCGACGTGCCTGGTGGGAACGGCTGGGCGGCTTTGATGCCTCGTTCTTCATGGTCTACGAGGATGTCGACCTCTCGTATCGGGCGCGGCTGACGGGCGGGCGCGTCTGGTATGCGGCCGATGCGATCGTGCGCCACGGCGGCAGTGCCTCACTGGGCCGCGTCAGCGCGCTGTCGGTCGAGTGTGGCCAGCGCAACCTCGAAGCCGTGTGGCTGGTGAACACGCCGACGCCCCTGCTGTGGCGGTCGGTGCTGCCGCACCTCGCCTATACCGCGGCAGCCGCATTCGCGTATGCGCGCATGGGGCGACTCGGAGCATGGTGGCGGGGGAAGCGCTCTGTGCTGCAGCGCTGGCGGGCCCTGCGCGCCCGCCGTGCTGAGGTGCAGGCGACGCGCACGGTCGACCCGGAGGTGCTGTGGGCGCAGATGACCGGTGACTGGGTGGCGGTCAAACGCGCGGAAAAAGCCTTCGATTTCGGGCCGGCACCCGTGGTCGATATCCGGGAGACAATCTAACCGTGTCTATTCTTGTGACCGGCGGGGCCGGGTTCATCGGGGCCAACTTTGTGCGCGACTGGTGTGCCGACAGCGATGAGCCCCTCGTCACCCTCGATGCCCTGACCTACGCGGGGAATCCTGAAAATTTCGCTGGCATGGCCGGCGCCGACCAGCACCGGCTGGTGCAGGGTGAGATCGGCGACGCCGCCCTGGTGCGCGCCCTGCTCACCGAGCATCAGCCCCGAGCGATTGTGCACTTTGCCGCCGAGTCACACGTCGACCGCTCGATTCACGGCGCCGACGCCTTCATTCAGACCAACATCCTCGGCACGTATCAGCTGCTCGAGGCGGCCCGGGCCCACTGGCAGGGCCTCGGCGACGCTGCGCGTGCGCAGTTCCGGTTCGTGCATGTGTCGACCGACGAGGTCTACGGGTCGCTGCTGCCGGGAGCGCCTGCATTCACGGAAGAGCACCGCTACGAACCCAACAGTCCCTACTCGGCCAGCAAGGCTGCGAGCGATCATCTCGTGCGCGCCTGGCACCACACCTACGGGCTGCCGGTCGTGACCACCAACTGCTCGAACAACTACGGGCCGTATCAGTTTCCCGAGAAGCTGATTCCCCTGATGATCGTCAACGCACTGGCCGGGAAAGCCCTGCCGGTGTACGGCGACGGGCAGCAGGTGCGTGACTGGCTCTATGTCGCCGATCACTGCCGCGCCATCAGGCGCGTGCTCGAGGCCGGCACCATCGGCGAGGTCTACAACATCGGCGGCTGGAACGAGCAGCCCAATCTCGCCATCGTCACGCAGATCTGCGCGTTGCTCGACGAGTGGCGGCCCCGCCCCGACGGGACGTCGCACACGTCGCTCATCTCGTTTGTGAAGGATCGGCCCGGTCACGATCGCCGCTATGCCATCGACGCGCGCAAGATCGAGCGCGCACTGGGCTGGCGACCGTCCGAGACGTTCGGCACCGGGCTCGGCAAGACCGTGCGCTGGTATCTCGACCATCCCGAGTGGGTCGCGCATGTGCAGACGGGCGCCTACCGTGCGTGGGTCGCCACGCAGTACGACAAGCGCTAGTGGCGGTGTGTGCGGGCGTCAGTCGCCCAGCACGTCGGCGACCGCCTCAGCCAGGGTCGACACCTTGCCGTCGAACATGTGGTCGGCGTCTTCGATGACCAGCAGTTCACGCGGCTCGGGCAACTGTCCGTAAAAGCGGCGCACGAGCTTGACGGGAATCAGTTCGTCGGCTTCACCGTGAATGATGACCACCGGTTTATCGGCTGCGATAGCCGCGGCATAGTCGTAGCGGTCGACCGGCGGGGCAATCGCCACCAGCTGCGTCACTCTCGGATCGGTCGCCCCGGCCGTCAGTGCCACCCACGACCCGAACGACAGGCCCACGGCCCAGATGGGCAGGCCTGGCCACCGTGCGGCCGCGTAGTCGACAACGGCCCGGAAGTCGTCTTGCTCACCGCGGCCCTCATCAAACGTACCCGCACTGGTGCCCGCTCCCCGGAAGTTGAAGCGCACCGCAGCCACGCCGATGGTGGTGAGCGCACGCGCCACGTAGGCCACCGGTCGTGTCTGCAGCGTGCCCCCGTACTGCGTGTGCGGATGGGCGATGACGGCCACTGCGCATGGCGCATCCGGTGGGAGATCGATCTTGAGATCGAGCCGGCCCGCAGGGCCTGCCAGTTCACGTGGTTCGATCGAGGTCATGCGGCAGGAGTGGCGCTCAGAAAGCGATGAATGAGTTCGGCGTAGGCGGCGGGACGAGTTTCCAGGCCGACATGCCCCGTGTGTGGCAGCACCTCGCAGCGCGCACCCGCGATGCGGGTGGCGATGCGGCGGGTGTCTTCCACAGGCACGACCCGGTCGGCCCCCGGATCGCCCGTCACGATCAGCGTTGGTGCGGTGATGGCGCGCTGGTCGGCGAAGGTGTGTGCGCGCATCCAGCGCATCCGTTGCGCAGCGCGTGTCGGCGACATCGGTGCCCTGACGATGCGGACGAGGTGCGAGGCGATGAACCTGACGAGCGCTGGTGTCGAGGGCAGGGCCGAGCGCAGTTCGGGTAGCAGACGGAACGGGGAGGTCACCATGAAGAGCGCGCCGATGAGATGAGGGGCGCGCAGGGCTCGTTGCACATGCGCGGGAGGAATCCAGTCTGGCGGTGGGCTCGACGAGATCACGAGGTGCGTGACTCGCTGCGGGTCACGTGCGGCCAGTTCACTGGCGATGAGGCCGCCGAACGACACGCCGACCACGGCGACGCGGTCGAGGCCGGCGGTATCGAGCACGGTGCGGGTCTGTCGTAGGTAATTGTCGAAGCCGTCGGCGTCGATGCAGGGGAAGCCGCTCGTCGGTTCGTCGGCCAGTGAGTATGACAGGACGCGGTGATGCCGGGCCAGTGCGTCGATGGCATCAGCCATCCACTCCCAGCGGCCCTGCACTCCTGGGATGAGCAGCACGGGGCTGCCCTGGCCGCGATCGATGAAGCGCATCTGTGCTGCGATCGTGGTGCACGGCGGTGCGGGGCGTCAAGAGTTTGCGTCGCGATACACTACGCCAGCATCGGCCGCCCACGCTCTGTCCATGACTTCTGCCGGAATGCCTCGGTCGCACCTTCGTGCACGCCTCTTCACGAGCCTCGACGCCGTCATGTATCTGGTGGTGCTGGCCGTGTTCCTCAAGAACGCGTGGGTCACCGAAGACGCCTGCATCAATTTCAGGAGCCTTGAGCAGCTCTTCGCCGGTCATGGGCCGGTCTGGAACATCGGCGAGCGCGTGCAGGTGTATTCCAGTCCGCTGTGGTTCTGGTTGCTGGCTGCCGGCCGCCTGCTGACCGGCAACGAATACGAACTGGTGCTCATCGCCTCAGGGGCCCTGACGATGGCCCTGCTGTGGCAGCTGCATCGGATGGCTGACGGTCATCGGCTGGTGTGGATGCTGATGGTGCTGCTGTTGGTCGCCTCGAGTGCGTTCTTCGATTTCACCTCGTCCGGCCTCGAGAATCCGCTCTCGTATGTGCTCCTCGCCGGGTTCGTGCTGGCGTTTTGGCCCCTGTGGTGGTCTGACGGCGCAGCGGGGCGATGGTCGGGTGGATGGCCGCATCGGCGCTGCTGGTGGTGTGCCGCATCGATCTGGTGACCCTCATCCTGCCGGGACTCCTCGCCGTGCTCGTGCGTCACCGGCATGTCGTGATGGACTGGCGGTGGCTGACGCTGGCCGTCGCGTGGTCTGTCCCTGTGGTCGCATGGTTCGGGTTCGCTTGGGTGTACTACGGCGATCCGCTGCCCAACACAGCCTACGCCAAGCTGAACACGGGGATTGCCCAGCCCTTACTGTGGGCACAGGGCATCGAGTATCTGACTCACACCCTGCGATTCGACCCCATCACCATGGTCGTGACGCTCACGGTGCCGCTGCTGGCCCTCTGGACCGGCGGCGCCCAGCGGCCGCTGGCATTCGGGGTGGTCCTTCACCTGATCTACGTCGTGTCGGTCGCTGGCGATTTCATGCAGGGTCGTTTTATCAGCGTGGCGTATCTGCTGGCGGTGATAGTCCTGGGGCTGGTCTTGCGTCACACAGGACTGACGGGGGCACCGGCTGACCGCCGTGTGCTCATCCCTCTTGCAGCAGCAGCGGCCGTCGCCACGCTTGCGCTTCCGACTTCTCCGCTGCGCACGGGTCCGGATTTCCGCGAGGACGTCATCCACCCGAACGGCATTGCCAACGAGCGGGGCTTCTATTTTTCGCTCGGCAGTCTCGCCAACTACATCAGAACCGCTCGTAGGACTCCCTGCTTCGTCGACGTCGACTGGGGGCCCCGGCTCGGGTAGACCCCTCACAAGCGGCATCCTGTCCGCGTGCACGCGCGGGTGCTACAGTCGGATGTCGTTCCTTCCTGATGTCTGCCCCGTATCGCCCTGACATTGACGGCCTGCGTGCGCTCGCCGTCATTCCCGTGGTGCTCTTCCATGCCGGCGTGGCCGGGTTCGGCGGTGGCTTCACGGGCGTCGACGTCTTTTTCGTCATTTCCGGATTCCTCATCACGCGGCTGTTGTGGGACGGCATGGGGGCGGGCACGTTCTCGCTTGCGGGTTTCTATGACCGTCGCATCCGGCGCATTGTCCCGGTGCTGCTGGTGGTGACCCTGACGACGGCGGTGGCCAGCGCGTGGCTGCTGATGCCGGGGGCCTGGGGTGATGTGGGCCGAGCGCTCGAGGGCGTGGCCACGCTGCACGCCAATCACTATTTCCGCAGCGTGCAGACCGACTACTGGAACCAGCATCAGCTGGCCGACCAGCCGCTGCTGCACACGTGGTCACTGGTGGTGGAAGAGCAGTTCTACGTGGCCTATCCGCTGCTGCTGTGGGCATTGCTACGGTGGCAGGGTGCACGCCTCGGGGTGGTGCGTGGTGTGCTGCTGATGCTGGCCGCCGCGTCACTGGGCCTGAGCGAGTGGTGGCTTCGGCACAGCGAGGCCTCGGCCGCGTTCTATCTGCTGCCGCCGCGGGCCTGGGAGCTGCTGATGGGCGGTGTGCTGGCGCTGCAGGGACCGGCGGGCGCGGGTCTGGCCGCGCGGCTGGCCTCGCGGGTCGGGCGTCTGCCGGGCTTCGTCACGCAGGGGCCGGCGCTGTCGCGCGTGCGTGAGGGCGCGGGCGTGCTGGGGCTGGTGCTGCTTGCGGTGTCGACCGTCGGCCTGAGCGGCAGCGACCCGTTTCCCGGATGGCGTGCGGCGGTGCCGTGCGGGGGCGCGGCGCTGCTGATCTGGGCGGGCGGTGTGCCCGAGGGCGTGCCCCGGCCCTGGGCCACGCGGCTGCTGGCGTGGCGTCCGCTGGTGGCGGCGGGCCTCGTGTCGTATTCGCTCTATCTGTGGCACTGGCCGGTGCAGGTGCTGCTGGGCTCCATCGGATGGGCGGTGCGCGGAGGGCCGGTGGTGCCGGTGCCCGTGCAGCTGGTGGTCATGGGCCTGCTGGCGTGGGCATCGTGGCACCTGGTCGAGCAGCCGTTCCGTCGAGGTCGAGACCGTAGCGGGCGCTGGGCGGCCGGCTGGGTGTGTGGTGCGGGGCTGGTGGCGCTGGTGGCGATGTTCGGTGCGGGGTGGGTCGTCCGCGGTGTCGTGGCCAGGACGATTCCACTGGCGCAGCCGCTGAACGAGCCGCTGTGGCAGCTGGCCCGCGACTTCGAGGTGACGCCCGGCTGGTGGTGCGAGGGCTCGAGCGATGAAGCCGAGAGCCGACGGACAGGCGGAGGCTGCCTCGCCGGGGCCGGGGTCGATGCGGCCACAGGCGCGGTGTTGCCCCGTGAAGCGACGGCAACACCCGCCGCGGCCCCTGTGCCCGCGCTGGCCGTGCTGGGCGATTCGCATGCGCGCATGTACATCGGAGCGATTGGCGCGGCGGCGCGCGAGGCAGGTGTGACGGCGCTCGTGATGGCGCGGTCGCGCTGCATGCCGATGCTGGGGGTGCGGCTGCCGGCGAGGCCCGAGTGCGAGGCGCTGACGCGGGCGTCGGTCGACTATGTGATCGACCGCGGCATTCCCCATGTGGTGCTCGCCGGCTACTGGCTCTATGGCCTACCCGATCCGTTTCCCACGGGCGAGGCGTTCGAGGCGGCGCTGCGGACGACCGTCGAGACCCTGGTGCGGGCGGGACGAAGGGTCAGCGTCCTGCGCGATGTGCCCCGGCTCGAGGGTGACCGGGTGCCGCAGCAGGCGACGGTGCAGAGTCTGCAGGGAGGCGGCCTGCAGGGGCAGAGCCTTGAGGGTCCGGGCCGCCAGTTGCGCGGCGATGTGGCGCGCGGGCTCGACGCACGCGGGCAGCCGGTCTACGGTCCCTCGCTCGCGGCCCACCGCGATGCACAGGCCGTGGTCGACGCGGCACTGCAGCGGCTGGCGGCCGAAGGCCTGGTGACGCTGCTCGACCCGGCCCCGCTGCTGTGCGACGGGCGGCGGGGCTGTCTGGTGGCCGAGCACGGACGCCCGCTCTATCGTGACCGCCATCATCTGACAGACCACGCCGCCCTGCGAATGGTGCCGCTGTTCGACTCTGCCGTGCGTGTTACGATGCCCGCCGTATCGCAATGAGTCGTCTGCGTCTGTTGTGTCCCCTTCTGGTCGTGCTTCTGGGCCTGCCCGCCACCGCACGTGCCTCCCAGGAACCCCATGTGCATCCGGCCCCCCAGGCGCAGTCGCCTGCCCCGGGTCCTGCGAGTCCGGTCGCGCCGACCACGACGGGTGGGCGTCGCCGGGTCACGGCGAGCCGCACCGACGGTTCGATCAAGCTCGACGGCATCCTCGACGAGGATGCCTGGCAGCAGGCCGTGCCTGCCACAGGATTCGTGCAGCAGGAGCCCTCGCCGGGCCAGCCGGCCACCGACCGCACCGAGGTGCGGGTGCTGTACGACAAGGGCAACCTCTACATCGGCTTCAAGGCCACGTCGGCCGTGCCGGTCGTGGCCACCGAGATGCGGCGCGATGCCGATCGGCTGTTTGACGAAGACAACTTTCAGGTCATCCTCGACACCTTTCACGACTCGCGCAATGGCTACATGTTCGTGACGACCCCGCTCGGGGCGCGTCTCGAGCAGCAGATCTTCGACGAAGGCGAGGGCGGCGGTCGCGGCGCGACGTCGACCATCAACCGCAACTGGGACGGAGTGTGGGACTCGGCGGCGAAGATCACCGACGAGGGCTGGACGGCCGAGTTGCTGATTCCCTTTACGACCGTCCGGTTCCGTCCGGCCGACGAGCAGGTGTGGGGGATCAACCTCCTGCGGCACACCCGACGGAAGAACGAGATTACCTACTGGTCGCCTATTCCCCGGGCCTACAGCCTGACGCGCGTGAGTCTGGCGGGCGAACTCGATGGCCTGCGCAATCTCAGCCGCGGGCTCGACCTGCGGCTCAAGCCGTTCACCGTGGGCGGCGGGCGCATCATCTCGACGGCGCCGTCGGTCAACACCACGTCGGTGGTGCGCGACATCGGCCTCGATGCACGTTATGGGCTGACGGCGGGCCTCAACCTCGACCTCACGGTGAACACCGACTTTGCGCAGGTGGAAGTCGACGATCAGCAGGTCAATCTCACGCGCTTCAGCCTGTTTTTTCCTGAGAAAAGAGATTTCTTTTTAGAAAATTCGAACTTCTTCACGATGGGCACCGGGCCATCGTTCACGACCACGCAGGTGCAGACCGACCTGTTCTTCAGCCGGCGCATCGGCCTGTCACCGACGGGCCAGGCCGTGCCCATCATCGGCGGTGCCCGGCTGGCGGGAAAGGCGGGCCGCAACAACATCGGGGTGCTGAACATCCAGACCGACAGCGCCTTCGGGCGGCCCGGCGACAATTTTTTCGTCAGCCGCTACAGCCGCGACATTCTGCGGCGGTCGCGCGTCGGCGCCGTCTTCATCAACAAGGATCAGTCGGGCACCGGCTACTTCAACCGGACCATGGGCGTCGATGCCAACTTTGCGCTGGGTCGCAGCCTGCAGGTGAGCTCGTATCTGGCGAAGACCGAGACGCCCGGCAAGGTCGGCAACGACATGGCGATGTACGGCCGCATTGCCTATCGCGACCCCAAGTGGAACCTGTATGTGAACTATCTCGACGTGCAGGAAAATTTCAACGCCGAGGCCGGTTTCGTGCAGCGCACCGGCGTGCGGACAACCAAGGCCTATGTGAGCCAGACGCCGCGTCCGAAGCGCGGGCCGGTCAAGTTCTTCGAGCCGATGTACGTGTTCACCTACATGACCGACCAGACCAACCGCATGGTCTACCGGCAGGGGCACTACATGCTGGGCACGACGCTGCGCGACGATTCGTTCATCAACGTGATTTTCCAGCAGGTGGTCGATGTGCTTGATGCGCCGTTCCGCATCAGGCCCGATGTGACGATTCCTACGGGCGAGTACCGCATGAACGAGGTGATTCTCACCTACAACACGAGTCCGGGGAAGCGGCTGTATGAACGCCTCACGGTGTCGCCCGTGCAATTCTACGGCGGCACGCGCCTCAACATGTCTGCAGCAGCCGGTGTGCGGTTGTCGTCGCAGCTGTCGACCGAGGTGCAGTACAACCGCAACGACGTGAAGATGCCGTGGGGCAACTTTGTCGTCAACCTCGCCTCGGCACGCGTCGACTATACGTTCTCGCCGCGCATGACGCTGCGCAGCCTCACGCAGTACAACACCAGCACGAGCGAAGTCTCGACGAACATCCGCTTCAACTTCATCTATCGCCCCGGCAGCGACCTGTATCTCGTGTACACCGATCAGATACAGACGGGACTGCCGGCCGATATCTTCGGGCGGAAAGATCGCCAGCTGGTCATGAAGCTGACGTATCTGCTGCAAAAGTAACCAGCGTGCGCCGGCGTGCCGGCTGTGGGAATCAGAGTATGGATATGCGTCGTGTTCGGTGGGTCGGTGCGGCGGCGGCCCTCATCGTCAGCGTGAGCGTGATGCCGGGCACTCCGGCGCGCGGCGCGATGCGCGAGCGCGTGAAGGCGGCGCGCCAGTCGGTCGCTGCGGTGCGTGAGCATCAGGGAATGCGCGCGGCCCTTGATCGCACCGGATGGGGCGGCGTGATGCTCGTGTGCGAGGGATCGTCGCGCGACTGTCAGGCCGGACACGCCGAGCGGGTCGACACGGCGCTGCAGCCGGCCTCGACGTTCAAGATCATGAACGCGCTCATGTCGGTCGACCTCGGCACGGTGGCCTCAGCCGATACGGTCCTGAAGTGGGACGGGGTCGTGCGCGAGCGGAAGGAAACCAACCGCGACCTCACGCTGCGCGACGCGTTCGAGCTATCGTCGCTGCCGCATTTCCAGGCGCTGGCCCGCGCCAACGGACGCGAACGGATGCAGCAGTATCTCGACCGGGTCGGGTATGGCAACCGGACGATCTCGATGCCCATCGATGCATTCTGGCTGGGAGCCGGGGCGTTGCGCATCACGCCACGCGAACAGGTGCAGCTGCTCGAGCGGCTCTACCATGACGACCTGCCCCTGAAGCCGCGCACCATGGCCGTCGTGAAGGACATCATGCTGCTTGAAGAGACCCCCGAGTACCGCCTTCGGGCCAAGACGGGCTATGTCACGCCGGAGGGGGCGCCCGCGGTGGGCTGGTGGGTGGGCTGGGTCGAGCGCGGGACGCGCGTGACCTACTTTGCCACGGTGCTGCAGCCGCCGGTCGCAGACGATGCCATGCTGCCGGTGCGGCTGTCGCTGACGCGAGAGATGCTGCGCGAACTGGGTGTGCTGCCCGCGGTTCGCTGATCGATGCCCTGACCGATGACGCTGCTGCTGGTCGGGCTGATTGCGTTGCTGGCGTCGGGGCTGACCTTTGTGTCGGGCTTCGGACTCGGCACGCTGCTGTTGCCCGCCTTCGGGGCATTCCTGCCCCTGGAACATGCCGTGGCGCTGACCGGCCTCGTGCATGTGCTCAACGGTCTCTTCAAGCTGTCGCTGGTGGGGCTGCACATCGACTGGCGTGTGTTCCTGCGGTTCGGCCTGCCTGCCGCGGTGGCCGCCGTGGTCGGTGCCGAGCTGCTGCTGTCACTGTCGACTGCTGCCGTGCTCGCCGAATGGCACTGGGCAGGTCGCGTCGCGCAGGTCACCCCCGTGAAGCTTGTGGTCGGACTGCTGCTGTGCGCGTTTGCCGCGATTGAACTGCGGCCGTCGCTGCGCGGGCTGACGTTCGCACCGCGCTATTTGATGCTGGGTGGTGTGCTGAGCGGCTTCTTTGGCGGTCTCTCGGGCCTGCAAGGCGCGCTGCGCTCGGCTTTCCTTGTGAGGGCCGGACTCGCGCCACGCGCGTATGTGGCGACAGGCAGCGCCATTGGTGTGCTGATCGATCTGTCGCGGCTGCCGGTGTATGCGTCGGCCCTCGTGCAGGTGCGCGATCAGATCGACTGGTCGGTGGTGCAGGTGGCGGTCGTGTGCGCCTGCATCGGCGCCCTGTTCGGACAGAAGTGGATCGGCAGCATGACCATGGCCGGCGTACAGCGCATCGTCGCTGCACTGCTGCTGGTGACGGGCACCGCGCTCATGCTGGGCCTGCTCTGACGCGAGATGGCCCGGGTCACCTGCATCGGGCTCGATCTGGCGTGGCAGGCCGACCGGAACCACTCGGGGGCCGCCGTGCTGCATCTCACCGGTCTGCGCGCCGAGCTGATCGCGGTGGGTGATGGCCTGCGATCGCTGCAGGCCGTGCAGGCCTTTGTTGCACAGCACGAGACGGCCCGCACCGTGGTCGCCGTCGATGCCCCGCTCATCATCCGCAATGCGACGGGACGGCGCCCGTGCGAAGCCGCGCTCGGGGCTGTGTACGCGCGGCGTCAGGCGGGCTGTCATCCAGCCAATCTGTCGCTCTATCCCGACGCGTCGAGTGTGGCCCTGGCGCAGTGGCTGGCCCGTCGCGGCTATCGGCATGCGCCCGAGGCCCGCGACACCGAGGCGCGCGCCATGCTCGAGGTGTATCCGCACGCGGCGCTGGTGGCCAGCTTCGACCTTCCGCAGTCGCTCAAGTACAAGCGCGGTGGCGTGGCGCAGAAGCGCGCGGGCCTGCGCGCGCTGTCGGGGCTGCTGGGCCGCCTGCGTATCGGCACCGCACCGCTCCAGCCCTCGGCACTGCTGGCCCGGCTGCTGACGCGCGATGTCGAGGAGCTGCGCGGACAGGCCCTCAAGGCCCACGAGGACACGCTCGATGCGGTGACGTGTGCCTATGTGGCGGCCTGCTGGGCCCAGCGCCACACGGTGGCCGTCGATGTCTTCGGCAACGCCTCGACCGGCTACATCGTCAATCCGGCGCTCGTGCCTGCCGCCACACTCCGGGGAGCGGACGTCGAGTGACGGGTCGCGGCGGAGGCGGCCACGGTGCGTACTCACCCTGGTCGTGCGGGGCCGGCAGCCGTGCGGCAGGCCCGCGGCGGGCTCCGCTTGAACCTGCAGCCCTGCGAGAGGCATGCTGAGGGCCGTGAACAGACGACGTGCGTGGATTGGCAGTGCGGTGGTGGTGGCGTCACTCGCCCTCGCCTATGTGAGCGGCCCGCGGTATGCCCTCGACCCGACCGTATCGCCGGTGTCGCTGCCGCCGGGCCCTCCGGCGGTCCTGGACGACTATCTGGCCGCGCGCGAACGCGCCTATCCCGACATCATTCCCGGGACGGAGAAGACCATCATCTGGGCGACGCCCGCGCGTCAGCAGACACCGCTGTCGGTGGTCTATCTGCATGGGTACACGGCGACGCGGCAGGAGACTGCGCCGCTCAGCGATGACCTGGCGCGTTCACTGGGCGCGAACCTGTTCTATACCCGCCTCTCGGGGCACGGTCGTGTGCCGGCGGCGATCGGTGACGTGACTGGCACCGACTGGCTGCACGATGCCGAGGAAGCCCTGGCGATTGGCCGAAGGATCGGGCAGCGCGTCATTGTGGTGGGCACCTCGACCGGCGGCACGCTGGGCACCTGGCTGGCGCTCAGGCCCGAGGCCGAGGCGATGGCGGCCCTGGTGCTGGTCTCGCCCAATTTCGGCCCGAAAAACGCGCTGTCAGAGGTGCTGACGGGCCCCTGGGGCCCGCAGCTGCTGCGGCTGCTGCAGGGCGACGAGTACACGTGGACGCCCCTCAACGACGAGCAGGCCCGCTACTGGACGTGGCGCTATCCGTCACGGGCCCTGCTGCCCATGATGGCTGTCGTGACGCAGGTGCGCGAGGCGCCGCTCGAGCAGGTGCGGGTGCCCACGCTGGTGATCTACTCGCCCAATGATCAGGTGGTGAATCCGGCCCGCACCGAGCGGGCGTTTGCCCGGTTTGGCACGGCGGTGAAAGAGATGCAGACGGTGCCCGACAGCGAAGACCCTGACAACCACGTGCTGGCCGGCCGCATCATTGCGCCGCACGACACCGCGATGATCGGGGCGCATATCGGGCGCTTTCTGACGCGTGTGCTCGGCCCGCGGGCCTGACTGTGGCACAATCGCCCGGGTGTGGCCGGGCCCCCGCCCGGTGTGCCCCTGCCCCCTCGACCGGAGATCGCATGAAGAAGGCCGCGCTTGTCCTCACGCTGTTCCTGACCGCCTGTTCCACGGCGCCCGCGACGCCGCCTGTCAGCCCCGAGGTGGCCGCGGCCCAGGCCCGCGCCGAAGGCATCCGCATCGTCCGCGATGACTGGGGTGTGCCCCATATCTACGGCAAGACCGATGCGGATGTGGTCTTCGGGCTGATGTATGCACAGGCCGAAGACGACTTCAATCGCGTCGAAACCAACTTCCTCAACAGCCTGGGGCGCCTCGCCGAAGCCGAGGGCGAGTCGGCCATCTGGCGCGACCTGCGAATGAAGCTGTTCATCGATCCCGACCAGCTGAAGGCCACCTATCAGCAGAGCCCCGAGTGGCTGCGCGCGCTGATGGACGCCTGGGCCGGTGGCCTCAACTATTACCTGGCGACCCATCCCGAGGTGAAGCCGCGCGTCATCACGCAGTTTGAACCGTGGATGGCCCTCAGCTTCAGCGAAGGCAGCATCGGTGGCGACATCGAGAGTGTCTCGCTGTCGCAGCTCGAGGCGTTCTACACCGGGCTGGCGGCGACCGAGAAGGCCGCCTCGACCGATCGTTTCCCGCTCTTCGAGGAACCGACCGGCTCGAACGGCTTTGCGGTGGCTCCGTCGAACTCGGCGTCAGGCAAGGCGATGCTCTTCATCAACCCGCACACGTCGTTCTTCTTCCGTGAAGAGGCGCAGATGGTGAGCGAGGAGGGCCTGAACGCCTACGGCGCGCTGACGTGGGGCCAGTTCTTCATCTATCAGGGCTTCAACGACCGCCTCGGCTGGATGCATACATCCAGTGGCGTCGATAACATCGATGAATACCTGGAAACGATTGTGCGCCGCGACGGGCAGGTGTTCTACCGGCACGGTACCGAGGAGCGTCCCGTGCAGACGCGCACCATCACCGTTCCCTACAAGACCGACACCGGCATGGCCACGCGCGAGTTCACGGCCTATCGCACGCACCACGGTCCGATTGTGCGCCAGGCCGACGGCAAGTGGATTGCCGTGCGCCTGATGGAAGAGCCGCTGAAGGCGCTCATCCAGTCGTACTCGCGCACCAAGGCGAAGACCATGGCCGAGTATCTGCAGGTGATGGAGGCGCATACCAATTCGTCGAACAACACCGTCTATGCCGATGCCGACGGGAACATCGCCTACTTCCACTCGAACTTCGTGCCGAAGCGCACCCCGACGCTCAACTGGGACCAGCCGGTGGACGGCAGCAACCCGGCTACCGACTGGCAGGGCATCCACACGTATGCCGAGAGCCCGAATGTGGTGAATCCCAAGGGCGGATGGATTCAGAACACCAATAACTGGCCCTACTCTGCGGCGGGTGCCGAGAGCCCGAAAGAGAAAGACTATCCGGCGTACTTCGACGGCAGCGGCGAAAATCCGCGCGGAGTGCACGCGGTGCAGCTGTTCGGGAAGATGCGCAATTTCACGATCGACACGCTGCGCGATCTGGCCTTCGACAGCCACCAGCCTGAGTTCGAGGCGCTCGTGCCTGGCCTGATTCAGGCCTACGATGCGCTGCCGGCGGCACATCCGCAGAAGGCCACGCTGAAGGGGCCCATCGACGTGCTGCGCGGATGGGATTACCGCTGGAGCGTGACCTCGGTGGCCAATTCGGTGGCGACGTTCTGGGGTGAAGAACTGTGGCGTCGGTCCGCGGCAGACGCCCGCGCGTCGGAGATCGACATTTACCGATACCTGCGCACGAAGGCGACGGCACAGCAGAAGCTCGACGCGCTTGCAGCGGCGGTCGAGAAGCTGACGCAGGACTTCGGCAAGTGGGACACGCCCTGGGGCGACATCAACCGCTTCCAGCGTCTGACGGCCGACATCGTGCAGACCTTCAGCGACGAGGGTGTCAGCACGCCGGTCGGGTTTGCCTCGGCCCGCTGGGGATCATTGGCGTCGTTCGGCGCGCGTGCCTACCCGAACACGAAGAAGTGGTACGGCACCAGCGGCAACAGCTTTGTGGCGGCGGTGGAGTTCGGTGATCGCGTGAAGGCAAAAGCAGTGACGGCCGGCGGCCTCAATAGCGTACCCGGGTCGAAGCACTTCAACGATCAGGCCGAGCGGTATGCCACCGGCAACCTGCGCGATGTGTACTTCTATCGCGACGAACTCACCGGTCATATCGAGCGCGAATACACACCCGGCAAGCCCTGAGGGCGGCCGGGTACCGGTGCGTGATCGGGGATGGCAGGCACCATGGAGTTTCTTCACAAGTTCCTGCCCGAGTTGGTCCTGCCGCTGAATGTCGTCTTCGTCCTGCTGGTGCTGGCGGTGTGGCGCCGGCAGTGGCGACTGGTGCAAGTGGCTGTGCTGCTGCTCTATCTGTCGAGCAACCGCGTGGTGTCCTATACGCTGACGCGCGCGGCCGAGCAGTGGGCGGTGGCCCTCGACCCGTCGACCATGCCAGAGGCCGACGCCATCGCCGTGCTCAGTTACGGGTGGCTTCCCGTGCCTGGGCCCGTGGTCCGCTACGAGTGGCTCGACGCCAATCGCTTCGTGGGCGGGCTTGATCTGTTTCGCGCAGGCCGTGCGCCGCTGCTGGTCTTTACGGGAGCCCCGATCCTTCCTGAACAGCCGCAGCCGACCGAGGGGTCGCTGCTCACCGCCGAAGCGATCGCGCGCGGTGTGCCCGCGACTGCTACTGTCGTCACACCCTACGTCTTCAACACGGCAGACGAGGCGCGTGAGGTGGCCACGCTGCTGCGTGATCGCGGCGTGTCGTCACCGCGTGTGCTGCTGGTGACCTCGGCCTTCCACATGCCGCGGGCGGTGTCACTGTTCGAGCAGCAGGGGCTGGTGGTGCATCCGTATCCGGTCGACTTTGAAGGGGGGCGCTTGCGGCTCGGCTGGCCGCTGGTGGTGCCGCACCCCAACAACCTGCGGGCCACACAGCAGGCGCTGCGCGAAGGCTATGGCCGCGCCTACTATGCGTTGCGCGCGCAGCTGGGAATCTGAAACAGGGCGCAGGCGGGCGTCACCATGACGGTGTCGCGCGAGGGGAATGACAGGCTGGTGGGCGCCACCTCGCCTGCTGCGTCGAAGGTCAGGGTGCAGAGCTTCTCGCCGTCAGGTGCGATGACGTAGGTCACCGGGACCACGAACGACACCCAGAGCGCACCGTCGCGTGATGCGGCTGCGGCACGGATGATGGGCACCACCAGTGGCACCTCGCGGCCGTCGATCGATCGGCGTGGCCAGCGCTGTGGCTGTGCGGCCACCACGGCGTCGAGCTCCGGTCCCTGCAGCACGCGTTCGAACACGAGTTGCCCGTCGGCGTCATAGCGCCTGATGGCCGGTGTGCCGGCGAGGAAGACAAACCACCAGCCGCCCGAGCCGTCAGGGCACACGATGCCGGCGTTCAGCGCGAGATGCAGTTCGGGGTCGTGTTCCTGTCCGGTGGCACGCAGGCGTCCGAGGCTGCGCACCGGCGTGCCGTCCAGGTCCAGCTCGGTGATGAGCCATCCCGATTCCGGTTCACTGACGACCACGCGTGCGCCGGTGAAGTGCAGCGACCCGGCACCACCGAGCGCGAGCGGCCCGATGCGCAGGCGTGTCACCATGGTGCGCGGCCGTGCGAAGACATGCCGCCGGAGGCCGGCCGGACCGATGATCTGCACGCGTGCGCGCCCGCCGGGCGCATCGCTCACCGCAAAGCTGCCATCGGGGGCGAGTGAAAAGCCGCTGGGTTCCAGCACCCGTCCGTCTTCACTGCCGATGTCGACGAGCGTGCGAAAGACATGATCGGCCGGGTCAAAGGTGTGTACGGCGTGGCCGCGGCGATCGAACAGATAGTAGGGGCCGCGCTCGGTGCGTGCGCAGGCCAGCGGCTCGCGCAGGCGTCCGACGATGTGTGCGGGCAGGCTGTCGATGGCGCGCAGCGTCTCGGTGCGGCGGTTCAGGGTCTGTGCGAGGCTGTCTGTGGCGCGATGGACTGTGGCGTGGTCGAAGCGGTCGTCATGCGCAGCATGCAGATCGAGGCCGCTCGCGGTGAGGCCAGCCGCTGCCACGGATAGCGACCGGCTGATAAAGACGCGGCGATCGATCGCATTAATAGGCAGCGGTTTCCCTGATGGCCTTCAGCACATCGGCCGACTGCGGCAGAATCGCCTTCTCGAACTCGGGGGCGTAGCCCACCGGGCAGTCGAGCGCGGCCACGCGGCGCACCGGGGCATCGAGCTCGCTGAACAGTTCGTCGACGATACGGGCGGCGATTTCGGCGCCGAACCCGCTGGTCAGCGTGTCTTCGTGGGCGATGACCACGCGATTGGTCGTGCGCACCAGGGCGGCGATGCCGTCCCAGTCGTAGGGCATGATCGTGCGCAGGTCGAACACGGCGGCGCTGATGCCGTCCTTCTCGGCCTGCTGCGCCGCCAGCAGCGAGCGCTGCACGAGCGCGCCCCAGGTCAGCACCACGACATCGGTGCCTTCCCGACGGAGCGCGCCCTTGCCGAAGGGAATCATGAAGTCGTCGCCGGGATAGGTGCCCTTGTTGTAGGTCTGGCGATAGAGGTGCTTGTGCTCGAGAAAGAGCACCGGATCGTCGCAGCGGATGGCGGTGCGCAGCAGCCCGGCGGCATCGACGGCGTTCGAGGGCAGCGCGATGCGGATGCCGGGGCAGTGGGCAAAGATGCTGACGCCCGACTGGCTGTGGTAGGGCGCGCCGTTGATATAGCCGCCGATCGGCACGCGCACCACCATGGGGCACGAGAAATTGTTGCCCGAGCGGTAGCGCAGCATCGACATCTCGTCCTTGAGCTGCATCATGGCAGGCCAGATGTAGTCGAAGAACTGGATCTCGACGACCGGCTTGAGACCGCGCGTGGCCATGCCGACGGCGCGCCCGATGATGTTGGCCTCGGCGAGCGGCGAGTTGAACACGCGCACGCTGCCGTGGGTCTTCTGCAGGCCGTGCGTCACCTTGAAGACGCCCCCCTTGCCCTGCACCGTGCCGAGTGCCGCTTCGCGGCTGGCATCGGCTACGTCCTCGCCGAACACCACCATGCGCGGATTGCGCGCCATTTCAGCGTGCAGCGTGCGGTTGATGGCCGCGACCATTGTGTCGGGCTTGCCTGAGGGCGCTTCCGGTGTCGAGAACGCCGACGAGGTGGGATCGACGTCGGGCGAGTAGACAAACAGCGCGGCATCTGCAGGATCGGGCCGTGGAGCGGCGAGGGCGGCATCGGTGGCGGCCAGAATCTCGCGATCAACATCGGCGGCGACCGCCTCGAGATCGGCCTCGGTGGCGAGGTGATGCTCGAGCAGCAGGGCGCGCATCCGCACAATCGGGTCGCGCGCCGCCTCGGCTGCGCGCTCTTCCGGCGTCTTGTACAGCCGCTCATCGTCGGAGAGCGAGTGCGAGTAGGGGCGTGTGACGCGCGCGTGCACGAAGGCCGGCTTGCGCTCGCGCCTGATGTAGTCGACGGCCTCGCCGACGGCGGCATAGCTGGCCAGAAAGTCGGTGCCGTCGCAGCGCACGATCTTGAGGTGCGGGAAGGTTGTGACAAGCTGCGAGATGTCTCCGCCGGGCGTTTGCACCTCGACGGGCACCGAGATCGCATAGCCGTTGTCTTCCACCATGAAGAGGACGGGCGTGACCCGGGTGCAGGCGGTGTTGAGCGATTCCCAGAATTCGCCCTCGCTGGTCGCGCCCTCACCGATTGACATGTAGACGACTTCGTCAGGGTGCTGCCGCGACGCGGCATCGGGAATGCCCGGGATGTCGCGGTAGAGCATGCCGGCCTCGGCCGCGCCGATGGCCTGCAGGGCCTGTGTGCCGGTGGGACTGCCCTGCGACGGAATATTCAGCAGGCGGTGCCCCCAGTGCGAGGGCATCTGCCGGCCACCCGAATTCGGATCCTGCACCGAGCCGACGGCGCCGAGCAGCATGTCGAGCGGCGTCATGCCGATGGTCAGGCAGAGTGCGCGATCACGATAATAGGGATAGAACCAGTCGTGGCCGCCGCGCAGGTGGAGGCCACTGGCAACGCCGATGGCCTCGTGACCGGCCCCGCTGATCTGGAAATAGATGCGGCTCTGGTTCTTGAGCTGAATTTCCTTGTCATCGAGCCGCCGTGACAGCAGCATGACGCGGTAGGCCCGCCGCAGATCAGCCGGCGTCAGTCCTTGCCACGCGGCCGTGGCGGTGGCGGCGGACGGAACGCTGGCGAGTGGTGCAACTGCGGCTGCCTTCATAGACAGCAATGTATACCATCCGGAATGATGCGGGAAACGACCTGAATCCACGAGGAAAAATCATGAGCGACGCGCCGGTGACACTGCATGCCTGGGAGTCTATTCCCCTCGAGAAAGTGACCGAAATGATCTCGCGGAAGATCATCACGGGCGAGCGCGAGATGATCGCGCACATCCACCTCAAGCAGGGAGCGGTGGTGCCCATGCACTCGCACGAGAGCGAGCAGCTGACCTATGTGTTCCAGGGGGCGCTCAGGTTTCTCATCCACGGCGAGACGATCACCGTGCGCGAGGGCGAGGTGCTGCATATTCCCTCATGGGTGCCGCACCAGGCCGAGGCACTGGCAGATACGTTCGAAATGGATGTGTTCAGCCCCATCCGGCACGACTGGCTGGATGGCACCGACACGTACTTTCATAAGAAATGAGTTCGACAGACGGGGGCACGCGCGCCGTGCCCCCGCGTCAGTGGATGTGCTTCTTCCAGTCCTGCGTCCCGTCGTCTCGCCGTGGTGCGCGGCCCCCGTTGTAGACATCAAAGCGGCTGCGGTCCCGCCACCACCGGGTCCACAGGTCGCGCAGCCGCAGGCCTCGCGTGCGCAGCGCGGCATAGCCGACGACCAGGCCACCGAGATGCGCGAGGTGCGCCACGCTGCCGCCGGGCCCGCCGATCGACGAGAAGAACGCGACCGCGCCAGCGATGAGCACGAAGATGCGTGCAGGCATGGGAAAGACGAAATACAGATAGATCGACCGGTGTGGAAACTGCAGGGCCCAGGCCAGCAGCAGTCCGTAAATCGCGCCTGATGCCCCGACGGTCAGCGTGAAGTAGAGCGCCGGCACGACGAGCGAGACGACCAGCGTCAGCAGTGCGGCGCAGATGCCGGTAGTGAGGTAATACCTGACAAATCGGCGCGTGCCCCAGGTACGCTCAAGTTCGGTGCCGAACATCCACAGCGACAGCATGTTGAACAGCAGGTGCGACAGCCCGCCGGTGTCGTGCAGGAACATGTAGGTGAACGGTTGCCACAGCGCGAACTGTTCGAAGACATCGCGCGGTGCCAGGCCGAGCCGCAGCGTCATCTGCGGCACCAGCAGGGTCAGCAGCCACATCGCGACGTTGGCGACGAGCAGTACGGTGACGGCTGGCCCCATGGGACCGGGCCCAATCTGATAGCTCGAGAATGTGCGGTAGCGTGCCACGGGGCGATCGTACTACGGGCGTGGGCGATCGGGGCACCGCATGCGTTCAACGCGCGGTCTGTACGCGCGTCAGTTGTGCGGCCAGCGCCGCCGCGACAATCGGCACCGCCGACATCACCAGCAGCGCGGTATTGATTCCGTACGCATCAGCCATGCGGCCGATGAGTGGCACGGCCAGGCTGCCCATGCCCCAGGCCACGCCCATCATCAGCGACGACACCGTGGCGGCTCCCGCCGTGGTCAGCGACTGTGCATAGGTGACGCTCACCGGCAGGGTCGACTGCAGCAGCAGTCCGCCGATGGCCAGCATGAGGGTGAAGCCCCACGGCGACAGCGTCGGAGCCACAGCAAGGAACGGCACTGAGGCGAGCAGCGTGACGACCATCACGCGCGGGGCGCCGTAGCGATCGGCGAGCGGGCCGCCGATGAATCCGCCAATGCCGCTGGTCAGCAGGTACAGCGAGATGGCCCTCGAGGCCTGGTCGATCGAGAGGCCGCGCGTGGTCAGCAGCGTGGGCGCAAACGTCATGAAGCCGTACGACGTGGCGGTGCGGAGCACAACGGTGAAGTACACCAGCGCCAGCGGCATGGCGGCCGGGCGCAGGCTGGCCCAGCCCGATCGTTTGTGCGTCGCCAATCGGGGCATGACGGGAATCTGCCGCAGGGTCCAGCCGAGGGCCAGCAGGCCGGGCAGCATGATGAGCGGCGACCACGTCAGGCCCATGCGCGCGATGAAGGGTACAAACAGGATGGGCGACAGGGCGAAGCCCAGCGAGCCACCCGAGATGTGCGCCGACATCGCGAGACCCTTGCGGTGATCGGCGAGGCGATAGACCAGCGCTGCCGCCGGCGGATGAAACGCGGCGCCCCCGAGGCCGCCGCCCACCAGAATCGCCCCGAGCATCAGCGGCGATGTGCTGAGCCCGATGAAGCTCAGCACCACGACGGCCAGCAGCGGGCCCCCCAGCATCAGGGCCCGCGGTCGCCACCGATCGGCCAGTGCGCCGAAGGCCAGCTGCGACACCGAGTTGGCCATCTGAAAGGCCATCGCCAGCGTGCCTGCGGCAGTCAATGACAGCCCGAGATGTGGAATGAGCAGCGGCAGCAGCGGCGCGTAGAGGTTCGTATAGGCATCGACGACGAGGTGCGTCGAGGCGACCTTCCAGATGCGCAGGTCAAGCTCAAGCCATCCCCGTCGGGCAGGTGCTGATGCGGCCAGGTCAGTCACGACGCGTGCCTCCGATGCGGCGCGCCACCAACTGCACCACGTCACGCAGGGCGGCGACGCGCAGGACCCATGCGGCCAGGGCCAGCACGGCGACCCCGGCCGCGATGGCCGCACCAAGGCGCGTCGCCTGCAGCAGCACCGCGTCGCCCGGAAGCGCGGTGAGCATCAGGCGGTGGCTGCCCCAGGCGGCGGCCGACATGGCCCCGCTGGCCAGCAGCACCCGCAGGACGGTGTCGATCACTGCGCTGGTCTCGAGGGTGCCCAGGGCCCGGCGCAGCATCCACATCTGCGCGCTGGCATTGAGGAGCGCCGCGAACGAGGTGCCCAGCGCCAGGCCGCGATAGCTGAGCGACTGCACCAGCAGCAGGTTGAGTGCCACACTGACCGCGACCGACAGCATGCTGATGAGTACCGGTGTGCGGCTCATGCCCATCGCATAGAACGTCGGGGCAATGATGCGGGCGACGGCGTAGCCCATGAGTCCCACGGCATAGAAGCGCAGCGCGGCGGCCGTGGCCAGCGTGTCACCGGGCGTGAAGCTGCCGTGCTCGTAGATCACCTGGATGATCGGCTCGGCCAGCACGATGAGCCCGAGCGTGGCCGGAATGTTGAGCAGCGCCGTCAGGCCGATGGCCTGCGTGATGGTCTCGCCGATGCGGTGCCGCTCGCCGGTGGCCACCAGCTTCGACACCGCCGGTGTGGTGGCGGTGGCCACCGAGATGCCGAACACGCCAATGGGCAGATACATCAGCCGGAAGGCATAGTCGAGATACGACACTGCACCCGTGCCTTCACCGGTTGCCAGGATGGTGTTGATGAACACATTCAGCTGCGTCGCCGCGAGTCCCATAGTCCCCGGACCCATGAGCAGCAGCACGCGGCGCAGCGCCGGGTCACCCAGGTCGAGCGCGGGCCGATAGCGATAGCCCTCTCGGCGCAGCGCGGGCCACTGCAGGGCCACCTGGCCGGCCCCGCCGGCCAGCATGCCGATGGCGACGATGACGATGGGCGGCAGGCCGAGCGTGTCGGCGAAGGGTACGAGGAGAATGACCAGCAGGATGCTGGCCACATTGAACATGGCCGGCGAGAGCGCAGGAATAAAAAACGTGCCGAGCGCGTTCAGCATGCCCATGCAGGCGGCTGCGAGGGCCACCAGGGTGAGAAACGGCAGGGCAATGCGTGACAGCTGTACGGTCAGCTCGAACTTCCCGGGCACGTCGGCAAAGTCGTCGGCCATGAAGCGGATGAGGGCCGGTGCGAAGAGGATGCCGGCCAGCACGAGCATGCCGGTGATGAGGGTGAGCGCGCTGAAGACCGAGTGCGCCAGCTGCCAGGCCATGGGCCGTCCGTCACGCGTCAGCGTGGCAGTGAACGTTGGCACAAGCGCGCTGCTCATGGCCCCTTCGGCAAACAGGTCGCGCAGCAGGTTGGGTACGCGCACGGCGACGCGGAAGGCATCCATCGCATCGCTGGCGCCGAAGTAGTAGGCCAGCACCTGCTCGCGCACGAGGCCGAGCAGGCGGCTGGACATGGTGGCCAGCCCGATGACACTGGCCGAGCGGGCCAGCCGGGGGGCGGTCATCCCTGCGCGAGGCGTGCGCGCACGGCCTCGTTGACCTTCCGTCCGTCGGCTGTCTTCCCGGCCAGCCTGGCCATGACGGCCTTCATCACGCGTCCCATATCCTTCGCGCTGGTCGCGGCCGTTTCGGTGACGGCAGCTTCGACAGCGTCGGCGATGTCGGTGTCGGAGGCGGCCGGTGGCAACAGCGTTTCGAGCACCTCGATTTCGGCCTGCTCCTTCGCCGCGAGATCGGGACGGTGACCGGCGACAAACTGTTCGATCGAATCGCGGCGCTGCTTGACCAGCGCGCTGACGACCTGCAGCTCTTCGGCCGGCTCGAGGGCACGGCCCTTCTCGATGCTCTTGGTGGTCAGCGCCGTCTTGAGCATGCGGAAGGTCGACAGGCGCACCGTGTCGCGGGCCTTCATGGCGGCGGCGATATCGGTGCTCAGCTGTGTTTCAAGGGACATGGGACGCTCGTTTCTCGGACATCAGTGATCGATCGTGCCATCACCGAGGGTGAAGTGCCACCGTTCCGTATCGGTATAGAAGGCCGGCGCGACGCTGACGCCGTTGACCTTGACGGTCAATGCCAGATCAGATCGCACGGCAAAGAACCCCAGACGCCTCAGGGCGCGGCGGAACCCCTTGTGGGTGACATAGCAGCGGACCTTGTCGACGTCTTCGCTGCGGGCTTCGCGATCGACCCAGCTGGCCAGCGCCGCGATGGTGCGGACGTCGCCGGGGTGTGCCAGCAAATCGATGATGGTCGTCACCCGGCCCTGAGGTTCGCGGCCATGGCGATAGACCACATAGCCGCGCAGCTGTCCGTCGCGGCGCAGCAGGGCCACGTGATAGCGCACGTGCGGGGCCTCGAGGAACTTCCAGTTGAGATAGGTGGCCTCGCGGCAGACGGCCACATCAAAGCTGTCGCGCACCTCGGCCCAGAGGGTATCGACCTCGGCGGGAAACCGGCGCACCGATTCAATTTCGTCGGCGATAGGCTGCAGCCGCGAGACCAGGCGCACGAACGGCAGCGTCACCGCCGACACCAGGCGGTTGAGGGCCACGGGCCAATGCGGCAGGCGCAGGGCGCGGCGGCTGATGGGCTTCACGAGGCAGGGCACACTGACGGCGGCCGGCCAGCGCATCTCGTCGAGGCGTTGCCGCGTGGCCTCGGTGAGCCGTGCCCCGAGCGTCAGGCCACTGCTGCGGTCCCAGGCGCGGAGCAGCGCGCCCCCCAGCCCCTGCCGCTGGCGTTCGCCGACCACCAGGGGGCCATCGCTCCACGCGCCGGTCACCACCTGACCGTGAACCACGGCCCGGACGCGCATGACGGGACAGGCCGCGATGACTGTGGGTCCTTCACGCACGACCAGAATGGAGGGACGTCCTCCGAGGCCTGCGGGATTGCGGCGTTCCCAGTCCCAGAGAAACGCGAGACGGTCGGCGGCCTCGTGTCCCTCGGTGCGTCGGAAGAGCAGGTCGAGGCTGCGACGGTCGTCGGGCGAGAACAGTTCGATGTCGGCCATCGACGGATGCGGGCTGGTGCGCCGGGCGCGCCTAGGCGCCGCCGGGCGGACGGCCGGGGGTGCCCGCGGGAGGTGGCGTGGTGGGCATCACCACGCCCGGCAGGGTGGCGCCGCCGAGGCCGTTAGACGGACCTGCGGCCGGGGCCAGTGGTGCGCCCGACGGCTGCATCGGGGTCAGTTGCAGGAAGGGATTCTGGGTCGGGAACGTGGCCCCCGCACCATCGACAGGCCCGAACAGCGGGGGCGGCGTGGGTCCCGGCAGCACCGGGGTCCCGAACGGCGTCGGTTGGCCGAACGCCGGTGGCTGCCCGGCGTTCATGAATGGATTGGCCTGAAAGGGATTGTCGACCGGTTGCCCGAAGGGCGAATCGGCATCGGTGTTGACGATGTCGGGCATGGGCACGGGGTCGATCGACGGCGCCCCTGTTCCGCGTCCCCTGCGCTGCCGCGCCGAGGCATCAGCGCCAGCGCCCCGTCGCGCTCCATCGTCAGCAGCGGCGTCGCCTGACGCGCTGCCCACAGGCATGACGAGAATGCGGTCGAAGGTCGAGGCTCCGGCCAGGCGCACGGCGCGCGGGGCTGCCATGTAGCCTGCCGCACTGCGCATGATGACTTCGAGGGCCTCGGCCTCGGGCACGTTCTCGAGGGTGATGGAGACAGGAGTGGTCACGACCCGATCGAGATTGACGATGCGGGTCTGCCCGAGGCGGGCCCAGTCTTCCAGCAGGGTGCGCAGCGGCACATTGGCGGCTGACACGCTCACGCGTCCCTCGGCAAAGTGCAGGGTCGCCTGCCCCTGCGCGTGTGCCTGGGCACCGCAGGCGACCAGTGCAGCGGCGAGCGCAAGACTCGGCAGGGGCATCGTGTGCATGGCGACCTCTCTCACGATTATACGCCCGCGGTCTGCGTCACGATGGTGTCCTCCGGAGTTACGGGAGGGCGGGCTCAGACTCGCGCTGGCTGTCGACCACCCGCTGGATGATTTCGTTGAGCTGCACCTTCGGCTGGTAGCCGATGGCGGCGGTCAGCTTTGACAGGTCGGGCACGCGCCGTGGCATGTCCTCGAAGCCCGGGTCGTAGGCTTCTTCGTAGGGAATTGTCACGATGGGCGAGGGGCTGCCCGTGATGGCGAGGATGCGCTCGGCCAGATGGCGAATCGAGATTTCGCCGGTGTTGCCCACATTGAAGACCTGTCCCACGGCCGAGGGTGTCTGCATCAGTTGCAGCAGCGCCCACACGACGTCACCCACATAGGTGAAGCTGCGAGTCTGTGTACCGTCGCCGAATACCGTGAGCGGCGCACCGGTCAGGGCCTGCCGCACCAGCGTCGGCAGCACCATGCCGTATTGCCCCGTCTGGCGCGGACCCACGGTGTTGAAGAATCGCAGCACAATCACCGGCAGCTGGTGCTGCTTCCAGTAGGCGAGCGCCAGAAATTCATCGAGGGCCTTGCTGCACGCATAGGCCCAGCGATGGCGTGTCGTCGAGCCCATCACCAGGTCGGCATCCTCACGGAAGGGCACCGCGGTGCTCTTGCCGTACACCTCTGACGTCGACGCGATGAACACGAGCTGCCTGCCGGGTACTGCCTGGCGCAGCACCACCTCGGTGCCGTGCACATTGGTTTCGATGGTGTGCACGGGCTCCTGGACGATGAGCTTGACGCCGACCGCCGCAGCCAGGTGAAAGACCACGTCGACACGGGCGATCATCGCGGCCACCAGCGACTCGTTGAAGACCGTGTCGATGGTGCAGGTGAAGCGGGGCGAGTCGCGGAACGCGGCCAGGTTCTCGAGGCGCCCGGTCGACAGATTGTCGAGCACATCGACGTGATGGCCTGCGGCCAGCAACGCCTCGCAGAGGTGCGAACCGATGAAGCCAGCGCCCCCGGTGATGAGCACGCGCATCAGAAACTCCTGACAGAGGCGATCACGCGATCGACCTCGGGGTCGGACAGGGAGGGATACAGTGGCAGCGAGCACACCTCGCCGCAGATGCGGTCAGCCACGGCACACTGCCGCGGATGCAGGGACGACAGCGCCGGCTGTCGGGGAATCGGCACCGGATAGTGGATGAGCGTTTCAACACCCTGTGCCAGCAGATGGGCCTGGAACGCCGTCCGCTGCGGTGTCAGTACGGGAAACAGGTGGTAGACGTGCCCGTCATCATACGGGGGAGGCACGTGCACCGCGGTGCCGGTCAAGCCGGCGCGGTAGGTCTGCGCGATCTGGCGGCGTCGCGTCGTCCAGCCGGCGAGATACGGCAGGCGTGCGCGCAGCACCGCCGCCTGTATCTCATCGAGGCGGCTGTTCGCGCCGGCTTCCTCGTGGTGATACCGCGTGGTCTGTCCGCCGTTTCTGAGGCGACGCAGCCGCTGGGCCAGCGTCGCATCGCGCGTCACGACGGCTCCACCATCGCCCAGGGCCCCGAGATTTTTCGTCGGATAGAAGCTGAAGGCCCCGGCAATGCCCATCGTCCCGACCGGCCGTCCTTCGCTGGTGCAGAGGTGGGCCTGTGCGCAGTCTTCCACCAGGGCGAGGCCGTGCCGCTCGGCCAGCGCCAGCAGCGGTGTCATGTCTGCCGACTGACCATACAGGTGCACGGGCAGCAGGGCGCGGGTACGCGGCGTGACGGCGGCGGCGGCAGCCTGCGGGTCGATGGTCAGGCGCTGCGGGTCGATGTCCGCGAAGACCGGCGTCGCACCGGTCATCATGACCGCGAGGGCCGAGTAGGCAGCCGACAGCGGCGGCGTGATGACTTCGTCACCCGGGCCGATGTCGAGGGCGCGCAGGATAAGCGTGATGGCATCGGTGCCAGTGCCGACGCCGACCGCGTGTGTGGCGTGGCAGGCCGCGGCAAACTCGGCCTCGAACTGCTCGACCTCGGGGCCGAGAATGTACCAGCCCGACGCGACGACGCGGACCAGGGCGGCTGCGATCGCATCGGCGTCCTCGGCGGGCCGCAGGGCATTGAAGACCACGCGCGAGGGGTCAGACATAGTGGACCAAGCGTGAGCGATAGTACTCGAACGTGCGGCGCAGGCCTTCGTCCAGGGCGACGCGTGGCGTCCAGCCCGTCACGGCGGAGAAGTGCGACGCGTCCGAGTAAATGCTGCCGATGTCGATGGCCTTTTTCTCGGCAGGCCATTCGACATAGCGGACGCGCCCGGTGCCGGCCACGGCAATCATCCGTTCGACCAGGTCGCGATGGCTGATGGGAGTGTCACCACCGACATTGAGCGCCTCGCCGTTCATCGCGTCGCTCAGCCCCGCTGCGAGGAAGGCCTCGACCGCATCGTCGACGAAGACGAAGTCGCGCAGCTGCGACCCATCGCCGAACACCTGCAGTTCCTGATCTTCGAGGATGAGGCGCACGAACCAGCCGATGAACCCCTGGCGGTTGTGCCTGAGCAACTGCCGCGGGCCGTAGATGTTCGTGAGGCGGAGCGCGCAGGCCTTTACGCCGAAAACATTGTTGTAAACGAGATGGTAGTACTCGCCGGCGGCCTTGTTGATACCGTTGATATCCGTAGGCCGCACGAGGTGCTGCTCGGTCACCGGCAGCGAGTCAGGGCGGCCGTAGATCTGCCGCGTGCTGGCATAGACCACTTTCACCCCGGGGTTGTGGTGCCGGCACGCCTCGAGGATCGTCAGCTGGCTGCGGCAGTTGATGTCGAGGTCGGTGTGCGGGTCGCGCATGCTGTCGATGTGGCTGACCTGCCCGGCGAGATTAAAGATGACATCCTGCCCCTGCACCAGGTAGTTCATCGTGCTGGCCTGGCGCACATCGGCAATATTCACCCGCACCCGCGACTCGAGCCCGGCAATGTTCTCGAGATTGCCGCCGTAATCGGGAATCAGCGAATCGACCAGCAGCACGTCGGCTCCGAGTGCGACGAGCCGGTGCGCCAGGTTGCTGCCGATGAAGCCGAGGCCGCCGGTGATGAGGACGCGACGTCCGCGGTAGTCGTCGAGAGACGTCATGCGGCGGGGGGCATCCCGAGGGCTGCGGCGCGTGCGCGCTGCCCGGAGAGGTGTTCGCGCCGGATGACCAGCGCCCACCAGAGTTTCATGACATCGACGAGCGTCCGCGCGACGCGCGGCATATTGAAGAACTGCGATTGCCCGTGCATCCGGTGATAGTGATGCACCGGCACCTCGGCCACGCGGAAGCCGGCGTCCTGGAACTTCTTCATCATCTCGAGGCAGATGACGCCGCTGCTCTTCTCGAGCTGCACCACGTCGAAGATGCGGCGTCGCATGAGGCGGAAGTCGCAGTCGATATCGCGCACCTGCAGGCCGAACAGCCGTTTGACGGTGTGGTGGTAGAGGCGGCCGATCACGATGCGGTGCCACGGATCAGAGCGACTGATTTTCCAGCCATTCACCCAGTCGACGTGGGGCGTCATGTGCGTCCAGAGCATGGTCATTTCGGCTGGATCGTACTGGGCGTCGCCATCGGTGTAGAACACCAGGTCCTTGCGCGCGTGCTCGAAGCCCGAGCGCAGCGCGCCGCCGTAGCCGCGGTTTACCGTGTGGTGGATGATGCGCACATGCTGCGGGTAGACGCGTGCCAGTTCGTCAAGGGTGGTGGCCGTGTCATCGCGGCTGCCGTCGTTGATGACCAGCACTTCGTAATCGTCGGTGAGCGTGGCCGCGGTCTTCACGGCCGAGATCACGAGGCTGGCGATGGTGCCGGCGTCGTTGTACGCGGGGAAGAAGACGCTCAGGCTCGGCGTCGTAGGGCTCACAAACATGACAGGCGCGTGGCAATTGTAAACCTGCCGGACCGTATCGGCACAAGGTCCGACCGGCAGCCGCCCTAGTCGCGCGTTTCCGACCGCAGCGAGGAGATCTGTTCGGACACCAGCCCTACCAGAAACACCATCACGCCAAACATCAGCAGCAGCACCGCCCCGTTGGGAATGCGTCCCTTGGCGATCACCTGCCAGACGCCATAGGCAAGGCCGAGCAGCAGCGACGCCCCGCTCAGCGGCAGGAAGATGCGCAGCGGACTGAACAGCGTGATGACTTTCACCAGAATCAGCAGGAAGCGGGCTCCGTCGCGCGCTAGCCTGATCTTCGACACGCCCACGCGCGGCTGCACCTCGATGGGAATGAACGTGACGTTGTAGCCCGCCTTGATGAAGGCCAGCGTCGTGGTCGTCGGAGTGGAGAACCCGTTGGGCAGCAGGTGCAGGAACTCGCGCAGGCGCTCGCGACGCGCCCCCCGCAATCCCGAGGTTAGGTCAGGCACCGGTCGCTCGGTCAGGTAGGTGGCGATGCGGTTGAGGACCGCGTTGCCCACCCGGCGACCCGCTGAGGCCTGATGCTCGGCCCGCCGTGCACCTACCACAAGGTCATAGTCGCCCAGCGCGGCGGCGACCGCGACAACATCGTCGGGGCGATGCTGGCCATCACCGTCGGTCACGATGATCCAGTCGCCGGTGGCCTGCCTGATGGCGGTCTTGACGGCCGCCCCGTTGCCCTTGTTGTAGGGATGGCGAACCACACGTGCTCCGGCGGCTGTGGCCGCGTCGGCGGTGCCGTCGGTCGACCCATCGTCGATGACGAGCACCTCGTGCCATGCGGCGCAGGCGCTCAGCGCCGTCACGACACGGCCGATGACCGCCGCCTCGTTGCAGGCGGGAATCACCACCGAGATCGTGCCGACCTCAGCCATGCGACACCAGACGCTCGATGACCGCATCCCAGGTGATCTGCCGGGCGACCGCCCTGCCGGCCTCGCCGAGCCTGGCGGCCAGGGCGCGGTCGGCGTCGAGCCGAGCCATGGCGGCCGCGATGGCCTCGGGCGACGGGTCGCAGACCAGACCTGTCTCGTCATGGGTCACAAATTCCAGGGTGCCCCCTGAATCGGTCGCCGTGATGACGGGACGCGCCGCGAGAAATCCTTCGAGGGTCGCCAGCCCATAGTCTTCATCGAACGGCACATACGCCACCGCCAATGCCCCGGCATACAGCGTCACTAGATCATCGTCGCTAACCGCGCCGGCAAACTGTACGCGGTCGCCAATACCCAGCGTAACGGCCATCTGTTCGATGCGGCGGCGTTGCGACCCTTCCCCCACGACCATGAGCGAGAGCCCCGGCGGTGCCTGCGCCATGGCCTGCACGGTGAGGTCGACCCGCTTGTTATCCTCGAGGCGGGACACCGACAGCACATACGACCCGTACGGCCCCGACTCGAGGCGTGGGGCCAGCAGCGGAGGATGGTAGAGCGGCGGCGCACTGATGTCGTTGAATCGGGCCAGCCGGTCCGTGACCGTCTGCGAGATCGTGTAGCACCCGGCGCATTCCGCGAGCATCTGCTCGTCGAGGGCCATCACCTGCCGGCGCAGCGCCACGTCAAGTTCGTCGTGGGCATAGTCGCTGAAGCGTGTGTCGGCCAGCTCGTATACGGCCCGGTGCTGGTGCACCAGCCAACAGACCTTGCGGGGATGGCGGGCAAAGTAGGTGGGGAACTTGGTCGCGATGACCAGGTCGACTGGCTGCCCGTTGCTTTCCGAGAGATTCAGTAGCCGCCAGGCCGCAGCATGCGCCAGCACTTCCTGCTTGGGATGCCACTGGAACGGCACCGAGACTTTGTCGGTGGTGAACCCGCGACGGCGAAGCTGGTCGACGAGCTGCTGGACTAGCAGTTCGGCTCCACCGCGGACGAACGGCACCTGAGTTTCGCAGACCAGAATCGAACGGATGCCCACGGAAGGGTGCATGCTAGCACGCGGCTGCACGCCTCAAGGCGAAACAAAGACGTAACTGTAAGAAATTACACGACTTCCGCCGCCCGTTCTCAATTGACATCACCCCGGCCCTCACCTACGATGCGTGTGGAAAATTGTGGAGTGAAGTGGAGTAACTGACGTGCTTCGGGGCAACTCACCGGCCAAAATCGACGACAAGGGACGCCTGAAAGTCCCGAACGGCTTTCGCGTCGCCATGCAGGAGGCGCACGGTCGCGATCTGTTTGTCACGAGTCTCACAGGCGAGTCGGTGCGTGTCTATCCGATGCCGGTGTGGCTCGAGATCGAACGCCGGCTGGCGCAGATGCCGTCCACGCATCCGGCGCGGCAGAAATTTCTCGATCGCATCAACTTCTTTGGTCAGGTGGCTGACCTCGACGACCAGGGGCGTGTGCTCATTCCCGCCCGTTTGCGCGAAAGCGCGCAGATGGCGGGAGAGGTCGACGTACTGGGGCAGCAGAACTATCTGGAGGTCTGGAATCACGAACGGTTCGTGGCGCGCCTCATCCGCGAACCGTTCACCGATGACGATGCGGCGGCGCTGGCGGGTTTTGGCATTTAGGTGACCAGCCTCGAGGCCCCCCATGTGTCTGTCCTGCTCGACGAGGTGCAGGCCGCCCTCGCGCCAGAGCGCGGGGGCGTGTTCGTTGATGGCACGGTGGGGCGCGGTGGCCACGCCGAACGTCTGCTGGACGGCGGAGCCGACCGGCTGATTGGTGTGGACCGCGACCTGCGGGCCCTGGCGCTGGCGCGAGAGACGCTGGCGCGCTTCGGGGACCGCGTCGCGCTGGTGCATGCCGACTACCGCGACCTGCCGTCGGTGCTCGACGCGCAGGGGGTGGCGTCAGTGGCCGGGGTGCTGCTTGACCTCGGAGTGTCGTCGATGCAGCTCGACGAGGCGGGGCGCGGGTTCAGCTTCCGCCGCGATGAGCCGCTCGACATGCGGATGGACCAGTCGCAGGGGCCGACGCTGGCCGAGCGACTGGACGACGTGGACGAGCAGACGCTGGCCGACGTGATTTACCGCTACGGCGACGAGCGGAAGTCACGGCGGGTGGCGCGGGCGATCGTCCACGCACGACGGCAGGGCGTGCTCGCGACGACCGGGCAGCTGGCCGCCGTGGCGCGGCGGGCCGTGGGTGGGCCGTGGCAGCGGATCGATCCGTCCACGCGCACGTTTCAGGCCCTGCGCATCTGGCTCAACGACGAGCTGGGTGCGCTTGAGCAGGTGATCGGGCGCATGTGGCCGCGGCTGCAGGTGCCTGACGGGTCGGGACGCACGGGTGGACGGCTGGCCATCATCAGCTTCCACTCGCTGGAAGACCGGATGGTCAAGCACGCCTTTCGGGCGCTGACGCAGGGCGATACCCCTGCGGTCCGCGTCCTGACACGGCGGCCGATTGAGGCGGGAGAGGCCGAGGTGGCGGCCAATCCTCGGGCGCGGAGCGCGAAGCTGCGGGTGCTGGAACGGATGGGGGCATGAGCATGCACGACGAACGAGCGCAGGCATACGAGATTCACCGGGACGTGCGCAACAACCCCGTCGTGCGCGAGGTCGACACGGGATGGCATCGCGAGCTCTGGAAGTGGTTGGGGGTCGCCGTGCTGGTGGGCGGGGCGGTCCTGTTCACGATGCGGCAGCGCTTCGAAATCATCCAGCTGGGCTATGACTTCAACACGCTGCAGAACGAGCGGGCACGCGAGGCCGAGACCGGACGTCACCTGCGCGCGGAACTGGAAGCCCTGCAATCGCCGCAGCGCATCGAACGCCTCGCGACCCAGCAGCTCGAGATGGTCACGCCTGGTCCTGGGCAGACGCTCGTAATCGAAACCGTTCCCCCAGCCCCCACACCGGCGCCGTCGGTCGTCGCCGTCCGCTGACCCGTCGCCTCGGAACACGTACGCCATGCCTGCGCCGTCACCCACCGCCCCGCCGCCCCGCACCGCGCTGCGTTCGCGGCTGCTCGTCATGGCCGGTGTGTTCGCGCTGTGGACGGTGGCCATTGTGGTGCGGCTGGTGTTCCTGCAGGTGATTAGCTACGACGCCCTGTCCGCGCGCGTGGCCGCGCAGGGGCGACGGACCGTGCAGACCCCGGCGAACCGGGGGGAAATCGCCGACCGCAGCGGTCGTGTGCTCGCATCCAGTGTTGATGCCGACAGCATCTACGCGGTCCCCAACCGCGTCGGTGACCCGGCCCTGGCCGCGCAGGCCCTGTGCCGGGCACTGCCGTCGTGCGATCGGCGCGGCCGGGAGGACATTGAAGCCCGCCTGCGGCAGAAGCGCGACTTCGTCTACGTGCGCCGCCGCGTCAGCCCGGTTGAGGCCCAGCAGATCGCCGCGCTGGCACTGCCCGGTGTCGGATTCACGAAGGAAACGCGGCGGGTCTATCCGCACCGCGAGCTGGCCGCGCACGTGCTGGGCTACACCGGGCTCGACAACAAGGGGCTGGCCGGCGTCGAGGCGACGCTCGACGGCGTCGTCCGTGGCCGTGAGGGTACGCTGCTGGCGCTCGAGGATGCGCGCCATAACGTGTTCAGCCGCATCGAACGGGTCCCCACGGCCGGGGCATCGGTTGAACTGACGGTCGATGCGCAGCTGCAGTACATCGCGGAACGAGAGCTGAAGGCCGCCGTCGAGGCCCACCGTGCCGATGGCGGCAGTCTCGTGGCCCTCGATCCGCACACGGGCGAGATTCTCGCCATGGCCAACTGGCCCACGTTCAATCCGAATGTCTACGGCACGGCTTCTGCCGATGCACGGCGTAACCGATCGACGCAGGACATCTACGAACCGGGTTCGACCTTCAAGCTCGTCACCGCCTCAGCGGCCATCGAGCATGCCCTCTATACCCCCGATGATGTGATTGATGTCAGCGCGGGGATGATTCGCTTCGGCAGCCGCGTGATCGATGACATGCATCGCTACGGGCCCCTGTCGTTCACCGATGTCATCGTGAAGTCGAGCAATGTCGGAGCCATCAAGGTGGGCGCGCGTGTCGGTGCCGAACGCATGCTCGAGTATGTGCGGGCATTCGGCTTCGGGCGGCCTGCGTCTCGCGACTTTGCGGGCGAGAGCGGTGGCATTGTGTATCGCCAGCTCGATCCAAGTGCCCTGGCCTCAGTGTCGATGGGCTACCAGGTGGGCGTGACACCCTTGCAGGTGGTGACTGCGGCATCGGTGGTTGCCAACGGAGGCACCCTGTACGAGCCCCGCCTCGTGCGGGCCATCACGCTGGACGGCGTACGCACGGTGACGGCCCCGACCGCGAAGCGCCGGGTGATTTCCGAAAAGACTGCCGCCACCATGACGGCCATCATGGAAGCCGTTGTCGAACGCGGTACGGCGACCCGTGCAAAGGTGGCGGGGTACACCGTGGCGGGCAAGACCGGCACCGCCGACAAGCTGGTGGGTGGCCGCTACTCGGCGTCGCAGCAGAACGTGTCGTTCGCCGGTTTTGTGCCGTCGCGCAATCCTGTGCTGGCGATGATTGTGATGATCGATTCGCCGCGCGTCGGTGGTGACACAGGCGGCATCATCGCGGCACCGGTCTTCCAGCGCGTGGCGACAGCCGCACTGCGTCACCTGGGCGTGGCGCCCAACATCGATGCGGCCCCGCCGGTCGTGGTGACGCGGCACGCGGCGGCGCGCATGACCTCCACCACGCCCGAGATTATTCAGACGGCCGCGGTGCAGTCCACCGACAGCACGGTCCCAGACCTGACTGGCTTCGGGGCCCGCGAGGCGGTGCACGAACTGGTGCGGCTCGGCCTGACGCCGCGGATCAGTGGCCAGGGCCTGGTGGTCGACCAGACGCCTGCCGCCGGCAGTCCCATTGAACTAGGCGGGCTCGCGACGCTGACGCTGGTACGTGTGCCACCCCAGGCCCTGGTGCCGGGAGTGGTGCGGCCATGACACTGTCTGACGTCATCGGCGTCGTGCCGGCCGGGACCGCAGTAGCGGCGCTGGGGCCCCACGGCGGTGAGACGCGCGTGACGCAGATTGCCTACGACTCGAGGCAGGTGCAGGCAGGCGCCGTGTTCGTCGCCCTGCAGGGACTGAAGGACGACGGCACGCGCTATGTGCCGCAGGCGGTGGCGCGCGGGGCGATCGCCGTCGTGTCCGAGGCGCCGTGTCCCGAGGGCTTCAGCCACGCGTGGATTCCCACAGGCGATGCGCGGCTGGCGATTGCCCTCTTGGCCGATCGGTTTTACGACTCGCCCAGCCGACGCATGCCGGTCATCGGCGTCACCGGCACAAATGGCAAGACCACGACCGGCTACCTGCTGGCGTCGATTCTCGATGCGGCGGGAATGACGGCCGGCCTGCTCGGTACCGTCTCATACCGAATCGGGCGTGAGGAGCGCGGGGCCGCGCGCACGACGCCCGAGTCGACAGACGTGCAGGCGCTGCTGGCCGAGATGATCGACTACGGCTGCCGGTCGGCGGTGATGGAAGTGTCGTCGCATGCGCTGGCGCTGCGGCGCGTCGACGGCATGCGGTTCGCGGCGGGCGTGTTCACCAACCTGACGCGTGATCATCTCGACTTCCACGGCGATATGGAAGCGTACTTCGCGGCCAAGCGACGCCTGTTCGAGATGCTTGACGCTGAGGCGCCGGGCGTCATCAACATGGATGACCCGCGCGGGTCACAGCTGATGGCCGCGTGTCCCCGGCATGTTACCTACGGCATCACGCAGGCAGCCGACGTGATGCCCACCGATCTGGCCATGTCGCTGACGGGGTTGCGGTGCACGCTGCAGACGCCGGTTGGCGCCATCTATGTGCAGTCGTCCCTCGTGGGGCGACCGAATGTGTACAACATCCTCGCCGCCACGGCGACCGCTGTCGCACTCGGCATTTCCCCTGAGGCCATTGCACGCGGCATCGCCTCGCTGCCGGGCGTGCCTGGTCGCTTTGAGGTGGTGTCGTCCCCGGAGGATGACATCACGGTCGTGGTCGACTACGCACACACCGATGATGCGCTGCGTAACCTGCTTGAGACGGCGCGTCCGCTCGCCTCGCAGCGATTGCTGACGGTGTTCGGGTGCGGTGGCGATCGCGACCGGACCAAGCGACCGCTGATGGGCATGGTGGCCACCCGTCTGAGCGACGTCGTCATCATCACGTCCGACAACCCGCGCAGCGAGGAACCAGGCCGCATCATCGAGGACATCAGGCGCGGAATCACCCCTGATGCAAAGGGGCAGCGGCACTCGGAGGTGACGGCGATCGAAGATCGGGCGGCCGCCATCGCGCGCGCGGTTCGCATGGCGACGGCCGGTGACCTGGTGCTGGTCGCTGGCAAGGGACACGAGAAGACCCAGCACATCGGCGCCGAGGTGCTGCCATTTGACGATGTGGCGGAGTCGCGCGCGGCCCTGGCGTCGCGCCGGGCCCGGAAGGGACGTGCCGTGTGACCGGCCATGCCCTGACACTCACCGCCGGACAGGCCGCCATCTGGATGGACGGGACCCTGGTCGGCGGGTCGGCCGACACCGTGCCCGACAGCTGGGCCTACGACTCGCGACAGCTGCAGCCGGGCAGCGCGTTCCTGGCCATCGTCGCTGCTCGTGATGGACACGAGTTTGCCGACGCGGCCATCGCGGCCGGTGCCTCGCTGGTCGTGGTCAGCCGGCCCGACGTGGCCGAGCGGCTGGCGTCCCGGACCACCGTGGTACTGGTGGACGATACGGTGCGTGCCCTGCAGCGGCTGGGACGTGCGGTGCGGAGGCACTCGGGGGCGCGCGTGGTCGCCATCACTGGCAGCGCCGGCAAGACCAGCACGAAGGAAGCGATCGCCGCGCTGCTCGACGGCCACCATGCCGTCGTGAAAAACCAGGGCAACCTGAACAATCACATCGGGCTGCCGCTGTCGCTGCTCGCGCTTCGGCATGGCGCCGACGTCGCCGTGATGGAACTCGGCATGAATCACGCCGGGGAAATCCGCACACTGGTCGGTATCGCCGAGCCGGATGTGTGTGTGTGGACCAACGTGGGTGACGCGCACATCGGCAACTTCGGCAGTGCCGAGCGTATTGCGGACGCCAAAGCCGAAATTCTCGAAGGGGCCGGGCCCGACACGGTCTTTGTCGCGAACGCGGATGACCCTCGCGTGATGACGCGCACGGCGGCGTTCCCGGGCCGTGTCATCACCGTCGGTCTGTCGCCGGGCGCCGAGGTGCGGGCCACCCGCGTCAGCGACCTGGGTGTCCTGGGGACACGGGCCCTGGTCGAAACGCCAGGCGGCACGTGCAGCATCACGGTGCAGATTCCGGGTCTCGCGCAGCTGTCGAATGTGCTCTGCGCCATTGCGGTGGCGCTGGCCTTCGGGGTGCCGCTGTCTGCACTGCCGGCACGCATCGCCACGCTCAGGCCGGCGCATCGGAGGGGTGAGGTGCATGCGCTGCCCTCGGGTCTCACGGTCGTCGACGACAGCTACAACTCGAGTCCCTCCGCCCTGCGGCGGTCCCTCGAGATGCTGTCGCACAGCGCCTGCCCTGGCCGCCGCATCGCCGTGCTGGGCGAAATGCTCGAGCTTGGTGCGCCCTCAGAGTCGCTGCATGCCGACTGCGGTCGCGCGGCCGCCGCGTCGGGCGTCGGCCTGCTGGTCACGGTCGGGCCGGCCCCGGCCCGGGTCCTGGGCGACGCCGCCGTCGCTGCCGGACTTTCCGCATCGGCATGGGTGCATGCTGACACCAGTGCCGAGGCCGCCTCCCGCGTGGCCGCCCTGGTGCAGCCCGGTGATCTCGTGCTGGTGAAGGGATCGCGCGGCACCCGCACGGATCTGGTCGTCGACCGCCTGCTGGAGACGGGAGCCTAGCGGTGCTGTATCACCTCCTGCTGCCGCTCGTGCCATCGCTGCCGTTTCTCAATGTGGCACGCTACATCACATTCCGGACGGCGGCAGCCAGCCTGACCGCGCTGGCCATCAGTCTGCTGCTGGGGCCCTGGCTGATCAGGCGGCTGCGCACCTTCCAGATTGGGCAGGTCATTCGCCAGGAGGGGCCGCAGTCGCACCAGTCCAAGGCCGGCACGCCTACGATGGGGGGCCTGCTGATTCTGGCGGCGGCCCTTGGGCCGACGCTGCTGTGGGCCGACCTCACGAACCTGCCGGTGTGGCTGGCCGTGCTGACGACGGCCGCGTTCGGAGGCATCGGATTTCTAGACGACTACCTGAAGATCACGCGACGGTCTTCGGGCGGGCTGGCACCGCGCTACAAGATGGGCCTGCAGATGGTCACGGGCCTCGCGGTGAGCCTGGTACTGATGTGGATGTCCACTCAGGACCTCTACAACACGCGCCTCATCTTCCCGTTCTTCAAGCAGTGGATCCCCGATCTGGGATGGTTCTATGTGCCGTTTGCGGTCTTCGTGCTGGTGGCGTGGAGCAACGCCGTCAACCTGACCGACGGCCTCGACGGACTGGCTATCAGCACGTTTGCCGTGGCGGCAGCCACACTTACGGCGCTGGCATATGTGACCGGGCACAAGGTGTTTGCCGACTACCTGCTGCTGGTGCGCTTTGCTCCGGCGGCCGAGCTGACCGTGTTCTGCGGCGCACTCGTCGGTGCCAGCCTCGGCTTCCTCTGGTACAACGCCCATCCGGCCGAGATCTTCATGGGCGACGTAGGGTCCCTGGCCCTCGGAGGCGCCCTCGGCATCGTGGCCATTCTGATCAAGCAGGAAATCCTGCTGGTGTTCGTCGGCGGCGTATTCGTGATGGAAGCCGCCTCGGTAATCATCCAGGTCACCTCATTCAAGCTGCGTGGCACGCGGGTATTCCGCATGGCGCCGCTGCACCATCATTTTGAACTGATCGGCTGGGCCGAGCCCAAGGTCATCACCCGGTTCCTGATCATCGCGATTATCTTCGCGCTGTTCAGTCTCACGAGCCTGAAGCTGCGATGATGCCCGCACCGTTCTCCGTCGCAGGCCAGCGCGTGCTGGTGGTGGGGGCCGCCCGCAGCGGCGTCGCCGCCGCGCTGCTGCTGGCGCGTCGCGGGGCGCTCGTCACGCTGACGGATGCGCGGGCCTCGCTGCCCGAGGCCGATACGGTGGCGCTGCAGGTCGCGTCGGTGCAGCTCGAACTGGGACAGCACACCGAGGCCCTCTTCACGTCGGCCGATCTGATTGTCACCAGCCCCGGCGTGCCAACCACACTGGCCCCCCTGGCCGCGGCCCGTGCCGCAGGCGTGCCGGTCATCGGCGAGCTCGAACTGGCCGCTCGCTGGATTCGCGGGCGACTGATTGCCATCACCGGCACCAAGGGCAAGTCGACCACCACGGCACTGGTCGGACACATGCTCGAGGCCACCGGTCACCCCGTGCTGGTCGGCGGCAATATCGGCGTGCCGCTCAGTGCACAGGTCGATGCGTCAACGCCCGAGACCCTGCACGTGGTTGAGGCCAGCAGCTTCCAGCTCGATTCGACCGACACGTTTCACCCGTGGATTGCTGCCGTGCTGAATGTGTCACCCGATCATCTCGATCGGCATGCCACGTTCGAGGCGTACTGGCAGGCGAAGGCCCGCATCACGGCACGCCAGACCGACGGCGACTGGCTCGTGATCAACGCCGACAGCGACACGTCGTGCCGGATGGCGACGGTCTCGCATGCGCAGGTGGTGCGCTATGGACGGCAGCCGTCGGGCGGCACGTCAGTCTTTGTGCACGACGGGGCGATCAGGCATCGGGCTGCAGACGGCACCACGCAGGTACTGGTACCGCTGCACATGGTGCAGGTGCCCGGCGCGCACCAGCAGGGCAACGTTGTGGCCGCCTGCACCGTCGCCCACCTGGCGGGCGCGAGCTCTGCGGGGATGCAGCGCGCGCTCGAGCACTTCCGGGGGCTGCCGCATGTGATGGAACCCGTGGGCGCTGTCCAGGGCGTGCGATTCATTAACGATTCGAAAGCCACCAACATCGAGGCCGCCGCACGGTCGATCGAAAGTTTTGATGCCGTGGTTGCCATCGTCGGCGGCGTGTTCAAGGGCGGCGACCTGCGCGATCTGGCGCTGCCGCTGGCGCAGCACGGGCGGGGTGTCGTTGCCATCGGGCAATCGCGGCCGCAGGTGCGCGAGGCGCTGGCGGACACCGTGCCGGTTGACGAGGCCGACACGCTGGCAGACGCCGTGGCGCTGGCCTGGCGACGGGCTCGGCCCGACGGGGTGGTGCTGCTGGCGCCCGCCTGCGCGAGTTTTGACATGTTCCGCGACTATGCGGACCGGGGAGAGCAGTTTCGGGAGGAGGTGACGCGGCTGGCATCGGCAGCCGCGGGGACCGAATAGGCACGTCACACAGAAGCCGTGAGCTGTCGTCAGTCGGATGATGGCGGGTGAGAGCGGGTCGCTGGGAACGCAGGCAGTTCCGCCTGCGAGACCTGTGTCTCATCCCCTCAGTCGGCTGACGACCGCTGGCGGCTTCTGTGCACCGCATCCGTTGTATCGAACCGGGCGCGGAAAACTTTAGCCCCGTATCGGAAGAAAGAGAGACGCGACAGTTCGCATGGCCCAGAAGCTGCAATCGGATCGATGGATGTTCATAGCCACCATTGCGCTGGTGCTCATCAGCGTGGTGATGGTGTACAGCGCGTCGGCGGTCATGGCCGACGTCCGCTTCCAGCAATCGACGGCCTTCTCGAGCAAGCAGCTGATGTGGGCCCTGCTGGGCTGCGTCTTCATGGTGGGCATGATGCACGTCGACTATCGACGGTATCGCAATGACCGGCTGATGTGGACGCTGCTGGGTCTGGTGGTGGTGATGCTGGTGGCCGTTCTGTTCTCGCGGCCGATCAATGGCGCGCGGCGCTGGTTTGGCCTGGCGGGCTTTGGCATCCAGCCCTCGGAAGTGGCGAAGCTGGCGGCAATTCTGTTCGCCGCGATCATGCTTGAGCGACGGGCGGATCGCATCAACGACATCCCCCAGACTCTGTTGCCCATCATTGCGGTGGTGGGCACGCTCGCCGGGCTTATCGTCATCGAGCCAGACTTCGGCACGTCGGTCGCCATCGTGGCCGTGGTCGGCTGCATGGTGTTTGCGGCGGGTCTCAGCTGGCGTTACATGGGGACCATCCTGCTGGTGGGAGTGCCGGCGGCATTCGTCGTCCTCATGCAGGCCGACTATCGACGGCGCCGACTGACCACGTTTCTCGACCCCTGGACCGATCCGCGCGGCGATGGCTTCCAGATCATTCAGTCGCTGCAGGCGGTGGGCACCGGCGGTGTGACGGGCAAGGGGTTGATGCAGAGCACGCAGAAATTTTTCTACCTGCCCGACCCGCACACCGACTTTATCTTTGCGGTGATTTCCGAAGAGACAGGCCTGGTCGGCGCCGTGATCGTGCTGGCGTGCTTCTGTGTGCTGGCATGGCGCGGGCTTCGGCTGTCAGCGCGCATTCAGGATCCATTCGGTTCCTATCTCGCGCTCGGTCTCACGCTGATGCTCGTGCTGCAGGCATTCGTGAACATGAGCGTCGTGCTGGGGCTGGCACCGACCAAGGGCATTCCGCTACCGCTCGTCAGTGCCGGCGGGTCGTCGCTGCTGATCAATCTCGTGGGTGTCGGGGTGCTGCTGAACATCTCGCAGCATGTCAGCCAGGGACGGAAATCGACATGATGCCCCGTCGCGTGCTCATCGCCGGTGGCGGCACCGGCGGCCATTTGTATCCGGGCATCGCGGTCGCCCGCGAACTGCAGCGGCGCGATGCGTCGACCGTGGTGACGTTTGTTGGCACCATGGCGGGCCTTGAGAGTCGCGTCGTGCCGCGCGAAGGATTTGTGCTCGACACGATTCGCGTGGCCGGGCTGAAGGGGAAGTCGGTCGTGGCACTGGTGCGCGGCCTGCTGACCCTGCCCCTGTCAGCAATTGACGCGTGGCGCGTTCTTTCGGTGCGGCGTCCGTCGGTGGTGGTGGGCGTCGGTGGCTATTCGTCAGGGCCAGTGCTCGCTCTGGCGGCGCTGCGACGGATGCCGACGCTGCTGCTGGAGCAAAATGCGCTGCCGGGCCTGACCAACCGGCTGCTCGCGCCGGTCGTGCGGGCGGCAGCCGTCAACTTCGCCGAGGCGCTGCGGTTCTTCCCCCGTGTGGGTTTTCTGGCGGGCAATCCCGTGCGCGAGAATTTTTTTCACGCACCTGCGGCCGTGGCCGTGAACGGGGCGCGGGTCCGTGTGCTGGTGTCTGGTGGGTCGCAGGGCGCACAGGCGATTAATCGGGCGATGGTCGAGGCCGCGCCGCTGCTGGCGGCCTCGGGCGTGGCGCTGCAGGTGACGCACCAGACCGGGGCGCGTGACCAGGCGGAGGTCACCACGGGGTATGCACAGACTGCGCTGGACGTGCACGTCGACGCGTTTCTGTACGACATGGATCAGGCCATGCGCGACGCCGATCTCGTGGTCTGTCGCGCCGGAGCGACAACGCTGTCTGAGCTGGCGGCCTCTGGGCGGGCGGCGATTCTGGTGCCGCTGCCGACGGCGACGGATGACCATCAGCGGAAGAACGCCGAGGCGTTTGCCCGCGACGGTGCGGCGCTGGTCCTCGAGCAGGCCACGCTGACCGGCGCACGCCTGGCTGAGGCCGTACTGGCGCTGGCGACCGATGCCCCGAGGCGCGCGGCGATGAGTGCCCGTGCCCGCACCCTCGCGCATGCCAATGCGGCGGCGCGCATTGCCGATCAGGTGGTGGCCCTTGCTGGGTAAGACGAGGCGGGTGCACTTCATCGGCATCGGGGGCATCGGCATGAGCGGCATTGCCGAGTTGCTGGTCAACCTCGGCTACCGGGTGTCGGGTTCAGATGCGCGCCGCACCGACCTGACCGACCGGCTCGCACAGCTGGGCATCACGGTGCATGTCGGACACGCCGCATCGCATGTCGGCAACGCCGATGTGGTGGTCTACTCGTCGGCCATCCGTCCTGACAATCCTGAAATGATCGACGCGCGGCAGCGGCACATTCCTGTCATTCCCCGGGCGGAAATGCTCGCCGAGCTGATGCGCCTGCGGTCGGGCATTGCAGTCGCCGGTGCGCACGGCAAGACCAGTACCACCTCGATGGTGGCGCTGGTGCTCGAGCAGGCCGGGCTTGATCCCACCGCCGTGATTGGTGGCAAGCTCAGTGCCTTTGGCAGCAACGCCCGCCTCGGGCGGGGCGAGTGGATGGTCGTCGAGGCCGACGAAAGTGACCGGTCGTTCCTGCGGCTGTCACCGACCCTGGCGGTCATCACCAATCTCGACCGCGAACACATGGACGCCTACGGCAGCTATGCCGATCTCGAATCGGCCTTCGTCGAGTTCGCAGGGAAGGTGCCGTTCTACGGCGCAGTCATTGCGTGCGCTGACGATGCCCCGCTGCGTGCGATTCTTCCGAGGCTGACGCGGCGCACCGTGACTTACGGCATCGACCATCCTGAGGCACAACTGGTGGCGACCGATGTGGTCCTCGAGGGATTCGGATCGCGCTGCCGCCTCGTGCTGCACGACGCGCACCGCGCGGGCGAGGGCCAGGTGCTCGGCGATCTGCGCCTGCAGGTGCCAGGACGGCACTCGGTGCTCAATGCGCTGGCCGCGGTGGCGGTGGCCCTGGAACTCGACGTGCCCTTTGCCCGCATGGCGGAGGCCCTTGCCGGATTCCGCGGCGCAGATCGCCGGTTCCAGCGCGTGGGCGAGGTGAACGGCGTGGTGGTCGTTGACGACTACGGGCATCATCCCACGGAGATCGCCGCCGTGCTGGCGGCTGCGCGCGCCGCGCAGCCCACCCGGATCGTGCTGGCATTCCAGCCGCATCGGTTCACGCGGACGCGTGACCTCATGCCCGAGTTCGCGCGCACCCTGGCCACGGCTGACGCCGTGGTGCTGACCGACATCTATCCCGCGAGCGAGGCCCCGATTCCCGGCGTGACCATCGAGGCACTGGCGGCGGCCATCCGGGCGGAACACGGCACGCCCGTGCAGGTGGTGCCCGACCTGTCGGCGCTGCCGTCGGCCGTCGCCCGCCTGTCGCGTCCTGGCGATCTCGTCATCACGCTCGGTGCCGGTTCGATCGGTGGCACGGCGGCCCGTGTCGTGGTGGCGCTCTCGGCGATGACGGCGGACGGAGGGACGGCATGACCGCGCCTGTTGTCACAGCCCCGGCCGACAAGCGGTTTCGGCGTGCGCAGGTCAAGCCGTCGACACAACCCCGACGCACGACGCCGTCGCCGCGATGGCGTGTGGCAGCCCTGATCGTGGCGGTGGTCGGCGTGCTGGTGGCGATGGCATGGTCTGTGGTGTCAGGCCTCACCTCGCCGTGGTTGCGCGTACAGGACATCAGGGTGACTGGCACCCACCGCATGTCGGAGGGCGACGTGCTGGGTGTGCTCGACGAGCTCAAGGGCCGGCACATATTCGACGTCGACCTGGCCGAGTGGCAGGACCGCCTGCATGCGCTGCCGTGGGTCCACGACGCCACGCTTCGGCGAGAGCTGCCGTCGACCGTCGCCGTGCGCATCACCGAGCGGTCGCCGATCGCCATTGCGCGGCTCGGCAGCACGCTGTATCTCGTCGACAGTGACGGCATGATCATCGACGAATACGGCCCGGCGTATGCGGCGTTCAACCTACCGATTGTCGAGGGACTCTTGACCCCGGGCAGCGTGGCCCTGGCGATCGATGCAGAGCGGTTGTCGCTGACGGGTCGGGTCCTCAGTTCCTTCGGGACACAGCCGGCGCTGGCCCGGCAGGTGTCGCAGGTTGATGTGTCGGACGCCGGCAACGTCGTGGTCTGGCTCAACGGCGATCCTACGGCCCTCTATCTGGGCACCGACCAGTTTGCCGCACGTGTGCAGCAGTATCTCGACCTTGGTGCGACGGTGCGCGAGCGGCTGTCGTCTGGCCTCGAGTATGTGGACCTGCGGTTTCCTGACCGCTTGTATGTGAAGCCCGTGCGCCAGGCCTCGGCCGGCCCGCGGCCCTGATGTGAGGAATCGGAGGAGTGATGGCACAGCCTGACCGCTATGTCGTGGGACTGGATATCGGCACATCGAAGGTGTGCACGGTTGTCGGGGAAATCCACGGGCCCGGCCAGGTCGACGTCATTGGCATTGGATCGACCGAGTCGAAGGGCATCAAGCGTGGAGTCGTGGTCAGCCTGGACGCGGCCGTCGACTCCATCAAGCGCTCGATCGACGAAGCCGAACACATGGCCGGCGTCGAGATCGGATCGGTGACCCTGGCCTTGAGCGGCCCGGGCATCAAGGGCTTTAACTCGCGCGGCGTGGTGGCTGTGGCTGGCAGGAATCGCGAGGTCAGTCGAGAGGATGTGCGCCGTGCCATCGATGCCGCCAGCGCCGTGTCGCTCCCCTCGGGCCGCGAGATCATCCATGTGCTGCCCCAGGACTTTGTGGTCGATGAGCAGGAAGGCATCGGCGAGCCGGTCGGCCTCACCGGGGCTCGCTTGGAAGTCAACGTCCACATTGTCACCGGCAGCGCGACCGCCATCCAGAACCTGGTGGCCTGCGTCAACCGGGCCGGCGTTGAGGTCAGCCAGACCGTGGTCAGCCAACTGGCCGCCGCCGAGTCTGTGCTGACGGCCGACGAAAAAGACCTGGGCGTCGCCCTCATCGACATTGGTGGTGGCACAGCCGACCTTGCAATCTACGAGCGCGGCAGCCTGTGGCACACGGGTGTCGTCGCCGTCGGTGGCGATCACTTCACGAGCGACGTGGCCGTGGGCCTGCGGACGCCGCTGCCCGAGGCCGAGAAGGTCAAGCGCCGCGTGGGCTGCGCGCTGTCGTCGATGGTCGGGGAAGAGGAAACGATGGAAGTGGCCAGCATCGGCGGACGTCGTCCGCGCGTGATGGCCCGCCGCATGCTCTCGGACATTCTGCAGCCGAGAGCAGAGGAATTGTTTCACCTGGTGTGGGATGAAATTTCAAAGTCGGGCTACGAGAAATCGCTCAATTCGGGCCTCGTACTGACCGGTGGTGGTGCACAGCTTGACGGGCTGGCCGAAATTGCCGAGCAGATTTTCGACTTGCCGATCAGGCGGGCATCGCCGACGGGTGTGGGTGGTCTGGCCGACCACGTCGCCAATCCGTCGTATGCGACGGCAGTGGGTCTGGTGCGCTATGCCGAGCGGCAGCGGGTATCGACCGCGCCGGAGTCGGGACAGGCATGGGCAGGACTATTCGAACGACTGCGGACAGTCTTCAAAGAGTTTTTTTAGGAGGCGGGATGGGAGATCACATGAGCAGCAACGTGCCACGACTGACCCTGGATGAGAATCAGCGACCCGGTGCCCGCATCAAGGTGGTGGGGGTGGGCGGTGGCGGCAGCAATGCCGTGACCCGCATGGTGCAGGCCGGCCTGTCGGGCGTCGAGTTCATCGTCGCCAATACGGACGCCCAGGCCCTGCGTGGCAACCCTGCCCCGATCAAGCTGCAGATCGGCGACAAGCTGACCAAGGGACTGGGCGCAGGCGCCGACCCGAACGTCGGTCGGCAGGCGGCGCTCGAAGATACTGACGCGTTGGTGCACGCCCTGACCGGGGCCGATCTGGTGTTTGTCACCACCGGCCTTGGTGGAGGCACCGGCACTGGCGCCGCACCCGTCATCGCCTCGCTCGCCAGTGAGCTGGGTGCGCTGACCGTGGCGGTGGTCACCAAGCCCTTCAAGTTCGAAGGACGCAAGCGCGCCCGCCAGGCCGATGCGGGACTGGCCGCCCTGCAGGAGGTGGTCGACACGGTCATCACCATCCCCAACGAACGTCTGCTGTCGGTCATCGACAGGAACACCAGCATGCTCGACGCCTTCACGACGGCCGACGATGTGCTTCGACAGGCGATTCAGGGCATTTCCGACCTGATTCTGTTCCCCGGCATCATCAACCTCGACTTTGCCGACGTGAAGACCATCATGTCGAGCATGGGGGTGGCGATGATGGGAACGGCGATCGCGGACGGTCATGACCGCGCGACGACCGCCGCCACGCGGGCCATCTCCAGCCCGCTGCTGGAGGATGCCAGGGTCGACGGCGCCCGCGGCGTCATCGTCAACGTGACTGGGGGCCACGATTTGTCACTCATCGAGGTGAACGAGGCGATGTCGATCATCGAGAACGCGGCCCACGAGGATGCCAACATCATCTTCGGGGCCGTGGTTGATCCGACACTCGAGGGACGCGTCAAGATCACCGTGATTGCCACCGGTTTCGATGACCGGTCAGCACCTCGGTCCGCGTCGACGACGCCCACCGACCTGTCGGAATTTGCGCGGGTCGCCCGCGCCATTCCGGTGCCGCAGCCGCGCGAGGCGCATACTCCGTCGGTAAACATCAACCGCCGTCCGGCGATCGAACTGCCAAGAGCCGTGGCTGTGGGACAGACGTTTGCTCCGGAAGCCGAGGGCGCGGCAGACGCCACAGGAGCGGCCGATCAGGACGGAACGCCGCAACTCGATCTCGACGTGCCGGCATTTCTGCGACGGAATGACCTGTAGGCCGGTGATACAGTAGGAAGACCCACGGGACACGGCGGCGCCGCCTGCGGTGCAGGTGCAGTTCGACGGTCCCCTGGGTCTCCAATGACAATCCGCTCGCAGCGCGACTCCGCACAGCTCATCCTTTCCAAAGAGGTGGGCTCCATCAGAAAACCGCACGCCAATCGGCTGCGCGTGGCGCTGGCGTTTCCCAATACCTACTTCGTTGGGATGTCGAACCTCGGCCTTCAGACGATGTATTCCCTGCTGAATGCGCACGCCGATGTGGTGTGTGAGCGGTTCTTCCTGCCGCCCAAGCAGGAACTGGCCGCGCTGCTGCAGTCGGGTACGCGGCTGGTGACCCTGGAATCGCAGACGCCGGTGCGTGACTTTGACGTGGTGGCGCTCTCGGTGTCGTTCGAGTGGGACTACACAAACGTGCTGACGCTGCTGCGACTGAGTGATATTCCGCTCTGGGCCGCCGAGCGCGACTATCGGCATCCCCTGGTGGTGATTGGTGGGGCGGTGACGTTTGTGAATCCCGAACCGCTGGCCCCGTTTGCCGATGTGATTGCCGCCGGCGAGGGGGAGGCACTGGTACCGGCCCTGGTGGAGGCGTGCGGCATTGCCTCGCGCAGCCAGCTGCTGCGCACGCTGGCGGGGCACCGCGGCTTTTACGTGCCGTCGTTCTACGACGTCACATACGGCGAGCACGGCATGCTGGCGACCATGACGGCTCGCGAGGGCACCGGGGCACCCCCGACGGTGCGCAAGGCCGCGCTGAAGACGACTGAGGCCTGCGACCCGCCCTCGACGCGCATCTTCACACCCGACACCGAATTCGGGTCGCGCTTTCTGGTGGAAGTGGTACGCGGATGTGCCAACTTGTGCCGGTTCTGCTGGGCGGGCTACAACTACCTGCCTGTCCGCGCCTTTCCGACCGACCGCATCCTGCAGCTCGCGCGCGAGGCGCGCGCACATGCGACCAAAGTCGGCCTCGTGTCGATTGCCCTGTGCGATCACCCAGACATCGAGCACATTCTCACGTCGCTGAAGGACATGGGCTATGCGATTTCTCCGGCCTCGCTGCGCCTGGATGACCTGACGCCCGCCATCGTGCGGCTGCTGCACGACAGCGGAGAGCGGTCGCTGACGATTGCGCCAGAAACCGGCTCTGACCGCATGCGCCGCGTCATCAACAAGACGGTGACCAACGACGAAATTGAGGCGGCCGCCGAGCTGATCTTCGCCAACGGGCTCGAGAACCTGAAGCTGTACTACATGATCGGGCTGCCTGGCGAGGACGACGAAGACCTGGTGGCCATTCGGGACCTGACGCTGCGTCTGCGCGACATCATGATGCGGCACGCCAGAGGCCGCGGTCGCATCGGCCGCATCGTCGCCAGCGTGAATCCCCTGGTGCCCAAGCCTGGCACGGCCTATCAATGGATGGCCATGGAACGGGCTGACGTGATTGAACGCAAGATGGACCGGCTGCGCAGCCTCGTGGCGGGCATCGACAACGTGTGGTTCAACATCAAGAGCGAGCGTCACTCGTACTACCAGGCCCTGATGTCGCTGGGCGACCGGCGCGTGGCCCCGGTGATTGAGGCAGCCGAGCGCAACGGTGGCCAGTGGCGCAAGGCCGTGGCTGACACGGGCGTCGACGGCGACTTTTACATCTATCGTGATCGCTCGGCCGATACGCTGCTGCCGTGGGACATCATCGACGGCGGCATGAAGGCGGCGTTCTTCCGCAGCGAACTCGAGAAGAGCGCGCGCGCCGAGTGGACGCTGCCCCCCAAGCGCGCGCGCGAGAACGCACGGCTGCTGCCTGTGCTGACCTAGGGCCTCGCCTGTGTGCCGGGCGGCCAGTCGTCGCGTCGGCATGACAGCACCCGAGAACGACGGGCCAGTCAGCTAGCCACGGCCAGCTGCGCTTCGAACTCGGCGTAGGCGTGCAGGATGAGATCGCGCAGGTGGTCCTGGCCCGCAGTGTCAGCCAGCGGCCGCAGCAGCGCGAAGCTGCGGCGCTCGCCGTTGACCGAATAGGCGCGGGCCGGGAACGTCACATTGCGACCGTCGCCGGTCCGTCGTTCCCACACCGCAAACCCCACCAGCTTGAGGCCGGCCAGCTCGCCGTGTTCAAAGTGCAGCTCGGCATCGGCCAGCTTCCCGGCCGGATTGCCTTTGTCGTTGGGCAGAATCCTGATGAGCATCGTCGTGTCTCCAGTGGAGCCGGCACGTGGACCGGCGTGATGCCCACTTCCTTTTCAAGTTGAATGCCAGCCGCAATCACACGATTTCAGAGGAAAATCTCGGCTGTGGCGACAGGACATGACTCCGCGAGTTATCCGTCGGGCGTGCGCGCCCACCTCCTTCCAGCGTTGACATCCCCAGCATTTGGTTGGGTGCCGACGTCATGGGGCCATGGGTTGCGGTGCGGGCCGCTCGAGGCCTGTGCGCCACACGTGTTTACAACTGCGCAACTGGAGTTGCCGGCCGGTGCGGATGATGCGGTGGCCCAGCCGGCGTGGCAGGCGGCGGCGGCCGCGGCAGACCTCGATGATGCGGTCATCTGTCGCCTGCGGCAGGTGCATGGTGCTCACGTGGCGGTGATTGCGACCGATGACGACCGCCAGTGGGTATCGGTGACCCGCCCGGACGGCGACAGCCTGGTGAATACGCATCCGCATGTAGCCGTCGGCGTGGTGGTGGCCGACTGTGTGCCGCTGCTGCTGGCTGACGTCCGTGGCCGCGTGGTGGCGGCCGTGCATGCAGGATGGCGAGGCACCTGTGCATCAGTTGTGGTGCGCACTGTGGCCACGATGTGCGAGGTTAGTGGTGTCCGACCGGATGAGCTTGTGGTGGCCATTGGTCCCAGCATTGCTGGCGAGGACTATGAAGTCGGTGAGGCGCTGCGCGATCAGTTTCGTGCTGCTGGTCACGACAGGGCCTCGGTCCACCGGTGGTTTCATGAGCCACAGCCAGGGGCCCCACCCTGCCTCGACCTCTGGCGTGCGAACAGCGATCAGCTGACCACAGCCGGCGTGCGGACCGAGGCGATCCACGTCGCGGGCCTCAGCACCCGTGCGCATGCGCCGCTGCTGGCATCGTTCCGTCGGGATGGTGCGAAGGCTGGCCGCATGATTGCCCTCATCGGCCGTCGTCGCACCTGTGTGGCGTAGACCGCTGGTCAGGCGGGTGGGGTGTCACTCGACGCGCGCCCGTTGCTGTCCATGCCGACGTTCGACAGACGGTCCGCGTCCTTGTTGCGCTCACGCGGCACATGCTCGAAGGTCACGGTGCCGATGCGGGCGCACAGGTGCCTCGCTTCGCGGTAGAGGGGTAGCAGGCCTTCGTTCTTGACGCGATACACGCCCTTCATCTGCTGCACCAGCAACAGCGAGTCGCCCCGCACATGCAGCGCACGGACGTCGTTGTCGACGGCCCACTGCAGGGCTGCCAGCAGGCCGCGGTATTCGGCCACGTTGTTGGTGGCCACGCCGATGCCTCGCGCCAGCTCAGCCAGCACCGTCCCGGCATCGTCGACGATGAAGGCGCCATACCCGGCGGGTCCGGGGTTGCCGCGCGACCCACCATCGAAGTACGCCGTAATCACGACGCGGGGGTCGGTGGAATGAAATAGAGAATGCGCTGGCATGAATCGCACTGGGTAATGCTGTCGTTGCGCTTGACCGCCGAGTAGACCATGGGTCGCAGCCGCACCTGGCACACGACGCATCGTTCCTGTTCGGCGCGCGCCACGCCGACGCCTGCCCGCTGGCGCGCCACCTTGTCGAAGGTGGCCACGACGCTCGGGGTCATCTGCGCCACCAGGGCCGCGCGCTCGGCCGCACAGGCCGACGCGATGGCGGCATTGGCATCGCGTTCGGCGCTGACAATGGCCTGCTGGGCGGCCACCGCTGCCGTCTGTGCCTTGAGCGTGGACTCGGCGCCGGCCAGCCGTTCCTGCAGGGCATCGGCGGTCATCATGACCTCGAGAATGCTGCCTTCGAGGCGATCGATGTCGGCTTTCACGGCTGCCATCTGGTGCTGCATGGCGTGAAATTCGTCGTTCGTTTTCACCGCTATCGTCTGGTCCTTGTATTTGTCGAGTCGCTGCTGAGCGGTCTGCACATCGCGGTCGAGGGCGCGGCGAGTCACCTGATTGTCGGCAATGGCCGCTTTCGCGGACTCGACGCCTGCCTTGGCGGTGGCCAGGGTGGTGGCCAGTGCCGCGAGCGCGCCCGGGGCCTCGGCGACGATGCGAGCGGCAGCGGCGGCGCGGCGTTCGATGTCCTGCAGCTGGATGAGGCGTTCGAGGTCGGGCAGCATGGGTCAGCCTCCGCGCTCATCGTATCGCGACCGGGTGCCGGTGTGTACCGACGACCCGGAGGCGGAGGGGAATGGGCCCACCTGGATTCGAACCAGGGACCAACCAGTTATGAGCCGGCCGCTCTAACCGCTGAGCTATGGGCCCGCCGGGGGTGGCTATGAGCGGCCTTCCAGGAACGCCCGCAGCTTCTTCGACCGCGACGGATGGCGCAGCTTGCGCAGCGCTTTGGCCTCAATCTGCCGGATGCGTTCGCGGGTGACTGCGAAGCTCTGGCCGACTTCCTCGAGCGTGTGCTCGCTGCCATCACCGACGCCGAACCGCATCTTGATGACGCGTTCCTCGCGAGGCGTGAGCGACTTGAGCACCGATTCGGTCTGCTCGCGCAGGTCGAGATTGATGACCGCCTCGGACGGCGAAATCGCCTTGCGGTCTTCGATGAAGTCGCCCAAGTGCGAATCTTCTTCTTCACCGATGGGCGTCTCGAGCGAGATAGGCTCCTGGGCGATCTTGAGGACCTTGCGCACCTTCGACACCGGAATGTCCATGCGCTTGGCGATTTCCTCGGAGGTGGGCTCGCGCCCGAGCTCCTGCACCAGCGCACGCGAGGTGCGGATAAGCTTGTTAATCGTCTCGATCATGTGCACCGGAATGCGGATGGTGCGCGCCTGATCGGCGATGGCGCGGGTGATGGCCTGGCGGATCCACCACGTCGCGTAGGTCGAGAACTTGTAGCCGCGGCGGTATTCGAACTTGTCAACCGCCTTCATCAGGCCGATGTTCCCCTCCTGGATGAGGTCGAGGAACTGCAGTCCGCGGTTGGTGTACTTCTTGGCGATGGAGACGACCAGGCGCAGGTTGGCCTCGACCAGTTCCTTCTTGGCCTGCTCGGCCTGGGCCTCACCGCGCATGATGACTTCGAGCGTGTGGCGCAGGTGCTCGACGCTCTCCTCGAGGTCGTCGGTGCGCTGCTTGATTTCCGCGTTCAGTTCCTTCCGGCGCTTTTCGAGGGCCTTGCGCTCGTCTTCCTTGAGCTTGGGCTTGCGTGTCGTGCTGGCGAGCGTCTTCTTCATCGTGTCGTGCTCGCGCTGCATCTTCGACACGCGTTCGACGATGTCCTTGACCTCGTCGACGAGGCGCCGTTTGACCGGTTCGGTGAACTCGATCTTGCGGATGAGGCGCGATACCTCGATTTCGGCGCGCATCTTCTTCCAGCGGGCGCGGCGGTACTTCTTCTTGTCCGCCTTGAGAATCTCGTTGAGTTTATCGGTCAGCTTCTCGACCATCTGCCGGGCCTTGAGCACGGCGTCGATTTCCTTGAGGAACTGGCGGGCACGGGCCTCAATGCGCTCTTCGGTGATTTCCTCGTCGTTGAAGATCACCAGCTCGCGGATGGTGCGGTCGCCCGTCTTGACGGCATCGCCCATGCGGATGACGGCCTTGGCAATGGCCGGCATGCGCGAAATCGACTTGATGACCGACAGCTTGCCCCGCTCGATGCGCTTGGCAATGGCCACTTCACCCTCGCGGGTGAGCAGCGGCACCGTGCCCATCTCGCGCAAATACATGCGCACCGGGTCGTTGGTTTTGTCGAGGGCCCCAGGGGTAAGGTCGAGGTCGCCCTCCTCGCCGGCGGCCAGGGCATTCTCGCTGCGCTCCATGCCTTCGCGCTCGCGGTAGCCCTTGTCGGTGTCGACCAGGTCAATGCCGGCAGCCTGAAAGATCGTGTGCAGTTCGTCGAGATCCTCCGGATTGGAGGTGAGCTCCGCGGGCAGCAGATCGTTCACCTCGTCGTAGAGAAGGAAGCCTTTCTCCTTGCCGATGATGAGCAGCTGCCGGACTTCTTCGAAGCGTTCTTCCAGGGACACAGGCCCTACCTCCATACGTTGCGGACTTGACCGGATCTTTCAGCAGAGAGATCTCGATATTCTAGCCCGGTTTTCAGGTCAGCTCATGCTCAAGATGACGCTGCAGTTCGAGTTTCTCCGTGAGCAGCCGGCTCAGTTCTGCCTCGTCGCCACCACTGGTGCGCCAGCGGTCGATGGCCTGCTGCACCTCGCCTCGCCGGCGTTCCAGCCGCAGGCGTCGCAGCGACCGGGCCGCTCCGGCCACATCGGTGACCGGCGCAATGCCCCGGTCGGCCGTCGCGGTCAGCCATCCGCGCTCCTGATCCGTTAGACGCTCAAACAGGCGATTCGGCACATCGTCCGGTCGAATTCCCGGCTGGCGGGCCACGTCACGCGCCGTCAGCAGCACATGTCCGGCGGCCAGGCCCTCGCAGTCGGCATCGTCCAGCGTGAGCAGCACAGGGACAGCCTGTGCACTGGCGTGCATCACCGCCCACAGCAGATCGCGCTCGGCGGGCCGCAGGCGCCCGGTCGACGAGGGCAGGCGCCCGGCAGGCAGCTCGGTCTTCCGGGCCGCTGCCGCCTTCCGGATCTCGGCGCGCACCACCTCTTCGGTGACGCGGGCCCGGTGCGCCAGCCGGTCGGCGAACTGGTCGCGGGCCGCCGGGTCGGGAATCTGTGCGGCTACGGCCAGCATCGCGTGCAGGAACTCGCGCCGGGGTTCGTCGCGCGTCAGGTCACGGCCGCGGGAGGCCCGTTCGAGTAGAAACTCGAGATAGGGACGCGACGTCTTGAGCTGCTGCACAAATGCCTCGCGGCCCTCCTTCTGCAGGAAGGTGTCGGGGTCGGCACCGCCCGGCAGCTGCATCACGTTCACGTCGAACCCTTCGGCCACGAGCAGCGCCGAGCTGCGCTCGGCGGCCGTCTGCCCGGCCGTGTCGGGGTCGAAACACAGCACGGCCTTTGGGGCGAACCGCCGAAGCTGCTGCGCCTGGGCCGAGGTCAGCGCCGTGCCGCAGGTCGCCACGACCGGCAGGCCGGTCGCCTGCAGCACCTGGGCATAGTCAAAGTACCCCTCGACCAGCAGCACAAAGCCCCGCCGGCGCACGTCGACTTTCGTCAGGTGCAGGCCGTAGAGCGTACGGCCCTTTGTGTAGAGCGGTGTCTCCGGCGAGTTGAGGTACTTGGGAACCTGATCGGCGTCGAGCGCACGGCCGCCGAAGGCGACCACCGACCCGCTATCACGCGTAATCGGAATCATCAGCCGATTCCTGAACCGATCGACCTCCGACCCGTCGTCGCGCCGTGAGATCAGCCCGGAGGCCGCGAGCAGTGTCTGAGCAAAGCCTCTCCCCAGCAGGTGCTGGCGCAGCGCATCGCGACCCGGCGGGGCATAGCCCAGCTGCAGTCGCTGGATGGTGTCGCCGGTGAGGCCGCGGGCCTCCGCCAGATAGGTGCGGATGCGTGCGGCCGTGGGAGCCTCGAGCTGCGCCCGGAACCAGGCCGTGGCCACCTCGTGAATCTTGAGCAGCGACTCGCGGATCGCTGCGTCATCGCGCGCGCCGGCGTCGGCTTCCAGCTCGGGCACGGGAATGCCGAACCGCTGTGCCAGATGGCGGACGGCATCCTGAAAACCGAGCGCCTCCTTCATCTCGATGAACTTGAACACATCGCCGCCCACGCCGCAGCCGAAGCAGTGAAAGAATCCGCGGTCGCGGTTGACGGTGAACGATGGACTCTTTTCCCCATGGAACGGGCACAGCCCCTTGAAGCTCGTGCCTGCGCGGCGCAGCGATACATAGTCAGAGATGACCGTAACGATATCGGCCGCTGTGCGGACTTCGTCGATGAAGGTCTGCGGATAGCGCACGGCCGATTAGTCCTTCAGGGTGACGAGCGTGGCACCACCACCACCCTGTGTCTCTGGCGCGGGGCCGTAGGCGAGCACGAGCGGATGGCGCTTGAGGAAGGCCTGGATACCCTTGCGCAGCTGCCCGGTGCCGAAGCCATGGATAATGCGGACCTCGCGCAGGTCGCTGAGCATCGCGCTATCGAGGAACGTCGCCACACGGTCGACCGCCTCGTCCACCGCGCAGCCTATCACCTGCAGTTCGCTCAGCATGCCCTCGCGCGGAGCCAGGTCGACATGCACCCTGACCAGCGCGGCTTTCGTCGCCGGGGGTGGACCGCTGATGACGGTGACGGTGCCCACACGCGCGCGCATCCGCTTGCCGCGGACATCGACTTCGACGTGGCCGCCCGACACCGACTGCACCGTGCCCTCGAGGCCGAGCGCGCCGACCGACACACGGGCCCCGGGGGCCAGGGTGGCTGCGCGCGAGGGGGCACTGGCAGACGGCAGCGGCGTGGCGTCCGAAGTCGCGTCCTCCAGGGGACGTACGGGCGAGAGCACCTCGCCATTCCTGAGCCGCTCGGCAATCTGTTCCACGGCCGCACGGGCCTCGGCCCGCACCCTGCCGGTCTGCCCGGTGTTGACCGGTACGGCCACGGGTCGCGACGAGGCCTGCTCGAGCAACGCATTCGATCGGTCGCGCATCTGCTCGATCACGGCATCAATCTCGCGGCGCGCCTGCCGGATGCGGTCGTCGACCTTCTCATTGAGACGCGTGCGGAAGGCGGTCTCGCGCTCGGTGAGCGCGCGTTCGCGGGCATCGATGGCCTTGCGTTCGTCGGCCAGGGCACGGCGTTCGCGCTCGAGGCGACCGTGCTCGGCGTCGAGCCGCCGGGCCTGCGCGTCGACGCGCTCGAGGTGGGCCTGCAGCCGCTTCTGATCGTCGCCCAGAAACGATCGCGCGGCCGCGATGACCGGTGCCGGCAGGCCGAGGCGCTGCGCCATCTCGATGGCCAGGCTGCGGCCGGGTGCCCCGTAGACCAAGCGATACGTGGGCGCATAAGTCTGCGGGTTGAAAGCAAAGGCCGCCACCGTCACGCCCGCGGTGGCCGTGCCCCAGGTCTTGACCGCATCGAAGTGCGTGGTCGCGATGAGATGGGCCCCGCGCGTGCGGAAGTGGCTGACCACCGCGGTCGCCAGCGCCCCGCCTTCATTCGGGTCGGTGCCCGTGCCTACCTCATCGAGCAGCACCAGCGAGGGTAAGTCGAGCGACCGGTCCATCGCCACCAGCTTGCTGATGTGCGCCGAGAAGGTGCTGAGGCTGGCGGCAATCGACTGGTCGTCGCCGATGTCGGCAAACACCGAGCGGAAGACCGGCAGCCGCACCGTGGTGGCCGGCAGGTGCAGACCCGCCTGGGCCATCAGCGCGAACAGGCCGGCGGTTTTGAGCGCCACCGTCTTGCCCCCGGTATTGGGACCGGTGATGAGCAGGATGCGGCTCGGCGGGTCAAGTACGACATCGATCGGCACGGGCTCGGCCAACAGCGGATGCCGCGCCCCGCGCAGCGTCAGGCTGCCGTCCTGGACGAACGTGGGCGGCATGCCGCCGATGCGCGCGCTGTAGCGCGCACGGGCCTGCACGACATCGAGGTCGGTGGCGACGGTCTGGACGACCCGCATGTCGGCCGCCCGCACGCGGAAGCGGTCGGTCAGGGCGAGCAGGATGCGGAAAATCTCCTCGCGTTCGCGCTCACCCGTTTCGACGATGTCGTTATTGAGGTCGACCACGGCCGACGGTTCGAGGAAGAGACTGGCCCCGCTCGCAGAACTGCCGTGCACGATGCCCGGCACGTTCGCCCGATGCTCAGCTCGCACAAGCAGTACCGCACGGCCATTCCGCTCAGTGACGATGTCGTCCTGCAGGTGTTTGGCGGTATCCCGTCCGCGGGTCAGCCGCTCAAGCGCCTGCAGCAACTGCTGCCGCAGGCGCCGCAGCCGGTCGCGGATGCCGCGCAGGGCGGGGCTGGCCGAGTCGAGCACATCGCCGCCGGCATCGATCGCAGCGCGGACCGCGGCAATGTCCTCGTCGAAACTGGTGAGCGGGGCCACCAGCGCGCCGAGGAGGGGAAACGCCGGGCCGGCGTTCTGGATGGCGGTGCGTGACTGGCCGACCGAGTCGACAAAGTCGGCGAGCGTGCGCAGGGCCAGCGGCTCGAGTGGCTGGCCGTCGAGCTGTAGCGCATCGAGGGCCTCGGGCAGGCCCTGCCCGGCGCGCAGGGGAAACCCGCCGTGCTGCTCGCTGAATCGGACGGCCTCGGTCGTCCCTTGCTGCAGCAGGGCGACGGCCCGGGGTTCGCCCTTGGGTTCGACGGCCAGCAGCATGGCTCGGCCCAGCGGCGTGGCCGACAGGTCGGCCACCGCGGCCACGATGCGGTCGAATTCCAGGGGGCGGACAGCGAACATCGGGCTACAGGTGATTGATCATACTGGCCACGCATCCGGCGCCGAATCCGTTGTCGATGTTGACGACGGTGACGCCGTTGGCGCACGAGTTGAGCATGCCGAGCAGTGCGGCCAACCCCCCGAAACTGGTGCCGTAGCCGATGCTGGTGGGCACGGCAATGACCGGCACGTGCACGAGGCCGGCGGCCACACTGGGTAGTGCCCCTTCCATCCCGGCCACGACGATGAGGACGCGTGCGGCCTCGAGGCGATGGCGTTCGCGGAGGATGCGGTGGATACCGGCGACACCGACGTCGTAGATGCGCTCGACGGTGTTGCCCATCAGTTCGGCGGTGACCCCGGCCTCCTCGGCGACCGGCAGGTCTGACGTGCCGGCCGACACCAGGGTGATGGTGCCCCGACCGGGCGGGACGGGCCGGGGGCGGGTAATGGCCTGGGCCACGTCGTGATACTGCGCGTCGGGAATGCGGGCCTGGACGGCCTCGAAGGCCTCAGGGGTGGCGCGGGTCACGAGCAGGGGGTGGTCGCGCTCAGCGATGGCGGAGGCGATGGTGGCAATCTGCTGCGGGGTCTTGCCGAGGCCCAGAATGACCTCGGGGAAGCCCTGGCGGGTAGACCGGTGATGGTCGACGCGGGCAAAGCCGAGGTTGGCGAGCGGTTCGGCCCGCAGCGCCCCGAGCAGGGTCTGGTGGGCATCGGCCGCCGGTCGGCGTCCGGCCTGCACATCGTCAAGGAGCTGGCGAAGCTGTTCGGGGCTCATGGTGGTGGTCAGGGGCTGGTGGAGGAATTTACGGGAATGAAACGGCCCGTGTCGGGGTTTTCAGGACTACAATTGGATATTACGGCAACGCCACTTTTTCAGGACCCGGCATGACGTCGCTCGAGACCCTTATTCTCGCATCGTACTTCTTCGTGCTGCTGATCCTTGCCGTGTATGGATGGCACCGGTACTACATGGTGTATCTCTACATGCGGCACAAGGATGATCGGCCGGTCCCGAAGGCGCGGTTCACCGACCTGCCGGTCGTGACGATCCAGCTGCCGTTCTTCAACGAGATGTACGTGGCCGAGCGTCTCATCGACGCCGTGGCCGACATTGAATATCCGCGAGACCGGCTCGAGATTCAGGTGCTCGACGATTCGACTGACGAAACGCGGGGCATCGCCGAGCGGACCGCGCAGCGGCTGGCCGCCACCGGACTCGACATCAAATATCTGCACCGCACCGACCGCACGGGCTACAAGGCCGGCGCGCTCGACGCTGGGCTGAAACAGGCACGCGGCCAGTTCGTCGCCATCTTCGACGCCGATTTTCTGCCGCGCCCCGACTTCCTGTTGCGCACCGTGCACTACTTCACTGACCCGAAGGTGGCGATGGTGCAGGCGCGGTGGGGGCACATCAACGAAGACTTCTCGCTGCTGACGCGCATCCAGGGCATTCTGCTCGATGCGCACTTCGTGCTCGAACATGGCTCGCGCAATCTGGGCGGCTGCTTCTTCAACTTCAACGGCACCGCCGGCATTTGGCGTCGCGAGGCCATCGCGGATGGCGGCGGCTGGCAGCATGACACGCTGACCGAAGACCTCGATCTCAGCTATCGCACACAGCTGAAGGGCTGGCAGTTCGTGTTCCTGCAGGACCATGTCGCCCCGGCCGAGCTGCCGGTCGAGATGAATGCCTTCAAGTCGCAGCAGCACCGCTGGGCCAAAGGCTCGATTCAGACCTTCCTCAAGCTGATGCCGCGCATCCTGCAGTCGGACCAGCCCTTCAAGGTGAAGGCCGAGGCCTTCTTCCACCTGTCGGCCAACCTCAACTATCCGCTCATGTGCGTACTCTCGGTGCTGATGGCGCCGTCGATGGTCATCCGCTACAACATGGGCTGGTACGAAATGATGCTGATCGACATTCCGCTGTTCCTGGCGGCGACGGCATCAGTGGCCAATTTCTATATGGTCTCGCAGCGCGTGCTGTATCCGCGCACGTGGACCGAGCGGCTCAAGTATCTGCCATTCCTCATGTCGATTGGCATCGGCCTGGCGGTCAACAACACGAAGGCGGTGCTCGAGGCGCTGTTCCAGAAGCCCAGCGAGTTTGCGCGCACCCCCAAGTACGGCGTCGAAATCAAGTCAGACGACTGGTCGGCGAAGAAGTATCGCCAGACCGTGGCGGTGCAACCGCTCATCGAAGTGGCGCTCGGGCTCTACTTCACCGGCACGCTGTTCTACGCCATTGCCAACGGCATCTACGGCACGATTCCGTTCCTGATGCTGTTCCAGGTGGGCTTCCTGTACACTGGGCTACTCTCGCTCTACCAGCAGTTCGGCGGCGCCTCGGCGCTGCCCGTGGCACACAAGCAGGCCTGAAGCCGGCGCCCGGGCCGGCCCTATAATTGGCGGCATGGCTTCAGACACTGCCGGCAAGGGCGGCCTTGAGGATGTCGTCGCGACCGCCTCGCGCATCTGCCTGCTCGACGGCGACCGCGGCACGCTGTCGTACTGCGGCTACGACATTCACGACCTCGCCCGGCACGCGACCTTCGAAGAAACGTGCTTCCTGCTCTGGCACGGACGCCTGCCCACCCGAGCCGAGCTCGGCGACCTGCACACGCAACTGGCCGAGGCGCGAGTACTGCCCGATGCCGTGCTGCGGCTGATGCGGCAACTACCGCCTGCCGACGGCATGGATGCCCTGCGCACCCTGACATCAGCCCTCGGGCATCTCGATCCGGTGGTCGCGGATCGCACGCCGGCCGGACTCTATCGCACCGCCGTGCGTCTCACCGGGCAGATCGCCAGCCTCGTGGCCGCGTGGGGACGCCAGCAGCAGGGCGCCGGCCCCGTGGCGCCAGACCCAGCCATAGGCCATGCCGCCAATTTCCTCTACATGCTGCTCGGCACGCGGCCCGACGCCGAGTCGGTACGGGCGATGGATGTGGCGCTGACCCTGCATGCCGACCATGAGCTCAACGCCTCGACGTTCGCGGCGCGCGTGGCCGCGGCCACCCTGACTGATCTTCACTCGGCCATCGTCGCCGGCATCGGCGCGCTGAAGGGTCCGCTGCACGGCGGTGCCAATGCCGAGGTCATGAAGATGCTGATCGGGCTTGGGGAAGATGCACCCGCCGAGCGCATCGATCGGCAGGTGCGCGACCTGTTGGCGCGGAAGGTGAAAATTCCTGGCTTCGGTCATCGCGTGTATCACACGGAAGATCCGAGGGCGACGCACCTGCGGCAGATGTCGAAGACGCTAGGGCAGCGCGCGGGCAACCTGCGCTGGTTTCATATGTCCGAGCGCATCGAGCAGCTGGTGAAGGCCGAGAAGGGGCTGCATCCCAACGTCGATTTCTACTCGGCGACCACGTATTACACAATGGGCATCGGGCTCGAGCTCTACACCCCGATCTTCGCGGTCAGTCGAATCTCGGGCTGGACGGCGCATGTGCTCGAGCAAGTGGCCAACAACCGACTCATCAGGCCCCGGGCCGACTATGTCGGGCCCGCTTCACCGCAGGCGTTTCGTGCCCTCGACACCCGCTGAGGTGCCGGAGATGGCCGTCACGCTCATCGGCATTCCCTGGGACGGGTCGTCGACGTATCAGCGGGGGGCGGCCCTTGCGCCGCCCCGCATCCGCGCCGCGCTCTGGTCAGCGTCGACCAACACGTGCGCGGCCAACGGCGTCGATCTCGCGACACCGGGCCTGATTGCGGATGCCGGTGATCTGGTGCTGCCGACGGATGCTGCAGCGGCGCGTGCCGCCATCGAGGCCGGTATCGACGCGGTGCTCGACAGCGGACGCCGACCGATCAGCCTCGGGGGTGATCACGCGGTCAGCTATCCGGTGATTCGGGCGGTGGCACGGCGACATCAGCCGCTGACGGTGCTGCATCTCGACGCGCACTCTGATCTTTACGACGAGTTCGAGGGCCAGCGCCATTCACATGCCTCGCCGTTCGCGCGGCTCATGGAAGAAGGCCAAGTGCACCGGCTGGTGCAGGTGGGCATCCGATCAATGACCGCACACCTGCGCGCGCAGGTGACGCGCTTCGGCGTTGAGGTCTACGGGCCCTCGCAGTGGCGCGACGCGCTGCCGGTCGTCGCCTCGCTCGGCGGACCGGTCTATGTGTCGCTCGATCTCGACGTGCTCGAACCGATGCTGGCACCGGGCCTGTCGCATCCCGAGCCTGGAGGACTGCTGGTGCGCGAGGTGCTCGATCTGTTGTGGGCGCTCAAGGCCCCGCTGGTCGGCGCGGATGTCGTGGAATACAACCCCCTCAACGATGTGCGCGACCTGACCGCACGCGTGGCCGCGCGTTGTGTGAAGGAGCTGGCGGCTCACCGCACCGCGCCGGCGTAGCGCAGTTGTTCCACTTCGTCAGGGCTGTAGCCGGCCCACAGCAGCACTTCGTCGGTGTGTTCGCCCAGCATGGGCGCGCGCTCGGTGCCATCGAGTGGCGTGGCCGAGCACTTGATGGCCGGGCCGATCGTGCGCTGCTCGCCGAGGCGGGGATGCGACGAGGTGACCACCATGCCGCGCGCCTCGGTCTGCGGATGGGTCATGGCCTCCGCATAGTCGAGAATAGGGCCGCAGGGCACGCCGGCTGCCTGGAAGACGGTCATCCACTCGTCGCGCGTGTGCTGCGCGGTTTCGGCCTCGATCAAGGCTTCCAGTTCCTTCACGTGCGCCACTCGGGCGGTGGCGTTGCCAAAGCGCGGGTCCGACGGCCACTCGCCATGACCCAAGGCCTGTGACAGCCTTGCGAAGGTGCGGTCATTGGCCGCACCAATCGTCAGATGGCCATCGCGGCACCGCACGGCCTGATACGGCGCGGCCATGCGATGCGCCGAGCCCATGGGGCCGGGCACCCCATGACCGGAAAAGTACTGCGTCGTCTCCCACGTCGAGAGGGCCAGACCCGCTTCGAAGAGCGATGTGTCGATGTGCTGTCCCCGGCCTGACGTGGTACGCCAGTGCAGGGCCGCGAGGATGCCGCTGAGGGCCAGCAGCCCTGCCGTCATATCGGTGATGGGCACACCAGCCTTCATTGGGGGACCGCCGGGTTCGCCGGTGACCGACATGATGCCCGACATGCCCTGCGCCACCAGGTCAAACCCGCCACACGAGGCGAGCGGGCCGGTCTGGCCGAAGCCCGAGATCGACGCGTAGATCAGACGCGGATGCTGCGCCGACAGCGTCGCGTAGTCGAAACCGAGGCGCTGCATCACCCCGGGGCGAAAATTTTCGACCAGCACATCGGCCGTGCGTACGAGGCGCGCGAATACCTCGCGCCCGGACGGCTGTGACAGGTCGAGGACGACGCTGCGTTTGCCGCGGTTGAGGGCCGAGAAGGCAGGGCTGTCACTGCCCTCGGCCCAGGCCATGCGTCGGGTGGCATCGCCGTCGGGTGGTTCCACTTTAATGACGCGCGCACCCATGTCGGCGAGTACCATCGCGCAATAGGGCCCGGCCATTACCTGGGTCACATCGAGCACAACAATGTCATCAAGTAACGTGCGCTGGGACATCGGAAACTCACTGGGTGTACTGACATTCAACCGGCCCGAGGCCCGGAATGCTCTCACGTGGGACATGTATGCCGCCCTTGAAGCCGCCTGCGACGCCGCAGACGCCCGGGACGACATCCGCGTGCTGATCATACGCGGCTCGGGCGGATCGTTTGCGGCCGGCACCGACATCTCGCAATTCGAGCACTTCGCGTCGGGTGCCGACGGCGTGGCCTATGAGCGGCGCCTCGATGCCATCATCAGCCGCCTCGAACGGGTGACCGTGCCCACGATTGCCGAAATCGACGGCGCGGCCGTCGGTGGCGGGGCACTGCTGGCCCTGGCGTGCGACCTGCGGGCGTGTTCGCCACGGGCGACATTTGGCGTGCCGGTCGCGCGCACGCTGGGCAACTGCCTCTCGATGGCCAACGCGGCCCGGCTGGTGCACGTGCTCGGCGAGGCGCGCGTGCGTGACCTCATGCTGACCGGCCGGCTGATGGACGTGGACGAGGCCCGCCAGCTGGGCCTCGTGACGCGCGAGGCTCCGTCGGCGTCGCTCGAAGCGGCCACGCTGGCCCTCGGAGCTGAGCTGTGCACCCGGGCCCGCAGCACCATCACGGCCACGCGCACACTGCTGCAGCGCCTTCGTACGACGCGCCTGCCGTCGATGGCAGCAGACGATGTAGTCGAGGCGTGTTACGGCAGCGACGACTTCCGTGAAGGCGTGCGGGCGTTTCTGGAAGGTCGGCCGCCGCGCTTTTTCTAGAAGAGCAACCAGCAGATCGTGGCACCGACCACGGTCATCGACAGTCCCCACCCGAGCAGCTGGTTGAAGAGTCGCTTCGGATCTTCCGTCGAGGGCAGCGCCGCGATGCACAGGGCTCCGATGGTCGACAGCGGCGACAAGTCGACGAGGTGGCCGCCCACGCTCATGGCCGACGCGATGGCGAGCACATCGCCGCCCCCGAGCCGCTCGACCAGGCCCGGAACGGTCGGCAGGAACGCGGGCAGCACCACGCCAGAGGTGCTGCTGTAGACCGAGACGGCACCGGTGACCAAGGCGACGACGAACGTGGCCGAACCCGGCGTCGAAATCTTCGCAAGCAGATCAGAGAAGAGCGCCATCCCCTGGGTCTTCTCGAGCACGCCGATCAGCACCGTCACACCGCACACCATCAGCACCACACCCCAGGGCATACGCTTGATGGCGTCTTTCTCATTCGCGGCGCCGGCGAGCGACAGCACGGCGGCCCCGGTGAGCGCCGCCATGCCGACCTGCAAATCCCAGCCCACCACGCCAATGACGACCGTGGCCAGCACGAGCAGTGTGCCGTAGTGCACCGGAGTGAAGGGCTCCTGGGCGATGGCCTCGTGACCGTCGACGCCCGAGCGGCGGAACAGTGCGAGCCCGCCAAACACGGCGTAGGCGACGAAGGTCACCACGACATGCGCGAGCAGGTTGTTGACGAAGGTGGCCATCTCGACGCCGCCGAGGCCCATGCGCTCCATGATGCCGTTGACGATGACGCCGGTGGGGGCGAAGGGTGACAGCGCACCGGCCTGTGCGCCGTTGCCCACCATCAGGGCCATCAGGAACGGCGGAATCGAGGCACGACCGGCGGTAGCCATGGCCATGGGCGCGAGAATGGCCGCGGTCGAAATATTGCCGGGGCCAACGCTCGACAGCACCACGGCGATGATGAAGAACATCACGGGAATGAGGCCCGCATTGCCGCGGCACACGCCCACGGCCCGTGCGGCAAGCCGCTCGAGCGTGCCGTTGGTGGTGGCCATGCCGAAGAGCAGCGTCACGCCGGCCAGCGTCAGGAAGAGCTGCACGGGAAACGTGCCGATGACCTGCGCGAGGGGCATGCCTCCGAGGAACACGCCGACAATCCAGGCGAGCGCCAGCGAAATCACGCCGACATTGATCTCGGTCACCATGCTGAGCGTAATGGCCACGCCGAGGGCGGCGAGTGACATCCAGGCGAGACTCATGGTTCAGGGCTCCTGCAGCAGTGAGCGCAGCAGCCGTGCGGGATGCACGGCCTCGGTCTGCGCGAGATCATCGACCTGGTGGCGGCACGACGTGCCGGCGGCCACGAGCACATCATCGGGGCCGAGGGCGCGTGCGGCGGGCAGCAGCACGCGTTCGCCGATGGCCTGTGACACATCAAAGTGCCCGCGAGTGTATCCGAAAGAACCGGCCATGCCGCAGCAGCCGGCATCGAGTTCGGTCACAGTGGCACCGGGAATGCGTCGCAGCAGGGCGGCAGCGTCACCGGCCAGTCCCATCGATCGCTGATGGCAGTGTGCGTGCAGGCTGATGCGCGCGGGTCCCTGGCGCAGCGGCAGCGAGGCGCGCCCGTCGGAGACGGCGCGCTCGAGGAACGACTCGAACAGGACGGCCTGGCGCGCCACCACACGCGCGCGCTCGGCCTGCGGCCCGCGCAGCAGGTCGGGCATGTCGTCCCTGATCGCCGATAGGCAGCTCGGTTCCAGCAGCACGATGGGCAGACCCTGCGAAGCCCGCGGATAGAGCAGGGCCACATTGCGTGCGGCCAGATCACGGGCCTCGTCGAGCAGGCCCTGTGAGAGCAGCGGCCGTCCGCAGCAGACATGCGGCGCGAGCGTCGCGGGCAGTCCCGCGCGGGTCAGCACATACCCGGCGTCGAGTCCGATCTCGGGGTGCATGTGGTTGGTGAAGGTGTCGGCGAACAGCACGGCCGCAGGCACCACGCCCGCGGGCAGCGCCGGCATCTGCGCGCGCAGCGTTCGTCGCGACCAGCGTGGCAGGGGCCTGCGCATATCAACGTCTGCGGCGGCCGCCGCCAGTGTGCGCCCGGCACGGCTGCGGCTCACGGCGTTGACCACCGGTGCAAATGCACTGGCCCACGGGGCCACCTCATGGATGCGCGCAAACGCTGCTGCCCCGGCATCAAGCCCGTGCCGGTTCCAGTAGCCCGACAGAAACTCGCTCTTGTAGCGCCCCATGTCGACACCGACCGGGCACTCGCTCTTGCAGGCACGGCAGCTGAGGCAGAGGTCGAGTACCTGCTTCACGCCGTGATCATCGAGGCCCGCCTCGGCCATCTGGCCATTCATCGCCAGCCGCAGCACGTTGGCGCGGCCGCGAGTCGAGTGCATTTCGTCGCGCGTCGCCATGTATGACGGGCACATGGTGCCACCGCGTGTCTTGCGGCACAGGCCCACCCCGCTGCACATCTCGACCGCCCGACCAAATCCACCGTGTGCGGCATAGTCGAACTGCGTCGGCGGATCAGGCGTGACATAGCCTGCACCGAACCGCAGGTGCGACGTGATGGGAGGGGTGTCGACGATGCGGCCAGGATTGAAGAGCCCTGTGGGATCGAAGGTGCGTTTGACGGTGCGGAACGCTTCGTACAGCTCGTCACCGAACATTTTGCGATTGAACGCCCCGCGCACCAGGCCGTCGCCATGCTCGCCCGACAGCGCCCCGCCGAATTCCAGCACGAGGTCGGCCACGTCGTTCGCAATCGACGCGAAGGCCTGCATGCCCTCGGCGGTCTTCAGGTTGATCACCGGTCGCACATGCAGGCAGCCCACCGACGCATGCGCATAGATGCCGGCCTCGGTGCCATGGCGCCGGATGATGTCCTGAAACCGCGCGATGTAGTCGCGCAGCCGCTCGGGTGCCACGGCCGAGTCTTCCACAAACGACACGGCCTTGGCGTCCCCCTTCATCGCCATCGAGAGGCCCAGCGCCGACTCGCGTAGGTGCCACACCCGCGCCTGGGCCGCAGGGTCGGTCAGCAGGCGCACCGCAGGGCGGATGCCGGCCGACGCCCACGCCGCGGTCAGGCGTTCCATGCGCGCGGGCAGCGCCGCTGCATCGTCACCGTAGAACTCGAGGCACAGCAGGCTGGAACCGTCGCCCTGCATGATCTGCTGGCGCAGCGCCTCCAGCGAGGCCTGCTCGCGCGTGTGCCGCAGGATGAAGTCATCCATCACCTCGATCGCCGCGGGCTCATGCTCCAGTGCGAGGGGTGTGGCTGCCAGGGCCTCAAGCAGCGTCGGAAACTCCGCGGTCAGCAGTGCCTTGGCCGTCGGCAGCGGCACCAGCCGCACGGTGGCCTCGACCACGATGCCCAGCGTGCCCTCAGACCCGACGATGATACGTGACAGATCGACCGGGGCCGCAGGATCGACAAACGCGTCGAGGTTGTAGCCGCCGACCCGCCGGAGCACTCTGGGAAACCGGCGGTCGATCTCGTCGGCGTGTGCGCGGGCGAGCGCAGGAATGTCACGCCAGGCCTTCGCCGTGAGCGAGTCGCCGCCGCACACTCGCTGCCACTCGTCTCGCTCGAGCCGGCCGAAGGCCTGCACCGTCGCGTCAGCCATCACCATCGTCACCGAGATGACGTGATCGATGGTCTTGCCGTACAGCACAGACCGTGCGCCGGAGGAATTGTTGGCGATGAGTCCGCCGACCGTGGCCCGGCTCGACGAGGATACATCGGGTGCAAAGCGCAGGCGATGTGGTGCGGCTGCAGCGTTGAGTTCATCGAGCACCAGGCCCGGTTGCACGCGGGCCGTGCGTGCGACGGGATCGATGGCCAGCACGCGGTTCATGTGCTTCGACAGATCGACGACCACGCCCTCCCCGACGGCCTGGCCGGCTTGTGACGTGCCACCCCCGCGTGCTGTCAGCGGCACCCCATGTGCCGACGCCACCCGCACCAGGGCCACCACATCGTCGACCGACCGAGGCAGGACGACCCCGCGCGGTACGATCTGATACACGCTGGCATCGGTCGAGTAGAGCGACCGCGAGGCGGCGTCCATGCGCACCTCGCCGGCGAGGGCTGACGCCAGGTCAGTGTGCAGGCGGTCGGGCGTCATTTACTGGCTCTTGCCCCGGGCGGCAATGGGCCACACGCCTTCGACACGATCTCCGCGCACGGCGTAGATCTGGTCGTAAAGGTTCACGGTCGGATCGCAGTGCGGCGGCACAAACGCGATGCGGTCGCCGACACGCACCTCGCGTGTGGACTGGCTGAGGTCGAGGCGTCCATGCTCGTCGCCGGCCCACGCGTAGGTGAGATCGGGCATGTCGACCGGCGCCGGCGGAAAGGGACGGTCTGTGGAAAACGCCTTGAAACCCGCATCAACGACGGCGAGCCCGGGTGGGCGCGAGATGACCGTCGAGAGAACGTGCAGTGACTGCTCGAAGTCGTGATAGTCGGCCGAATCAGGTCCGCCGATCTGCCCGTATTCCAGGTCCATGAAGACGAACGACCCCGGCTGAATTTCAGTCACCCCGTCGATGGCGCTGTCGATGCGATAGGTGCCGGTCGATCCGCCGGTGACGAGCGGACAGGCGATGCCGGTGGCCTCGATCATCCGCCGTGTGTCGACGGCCCTGGCGAGGCTGCCGGTGCTACGGACTTCGCGCGCGGTGAACGGCGCGGTGTGGGCCGCCTGCCCGTCGTACGACTGCAGGCCGACAAACTGCACGCGTGCGTAGCGGGTGATGGCGCGAGCCAGGGCCAGGGCAGGTTCACCGGGGGGAATGCCGGTGCGGCCGAAGAAGAGGTCGATGGCCAGGTTGAGGACCACGCCCGGATGGGCCGCCGCGGCCGCATCGAGGTCGCGCACATTGGCCTCGTGATCGACGATGAAGATGGTGTCGGGGGCGGCGATGGCCAGCTGCAGGGCCCGCTGAATCTTGGTGGCCCCGATGACCGGCGTCGTAATCAGCAGCCCCCGGATGCCGTGTGCCGCAAAGACCTCGGCCTCGCTGAGGCGGGCGACGCAGGCACCGACGGCGCCGGCAGCGATGAGCCGCCGCGCGATCTCGGGGCACTTGTGGGTCTTGGCGTGCGGGCGGAACGCCTTGCCCCGGGCGCGCAGGAAGGCGGCCATGGTGGCGACGTTGCGCTCGAAGCGGTCGAGGTCGACGACCAGGGCAGGCGTGGGAATGTCGGCGGCATGGGCCATAATGGAAGACTATCTTCAGGGAGAGCCTTGACTCAGCGCAACATCCGGAACTTTTCCATCATCGCGCACATCGACCACGGGAAATCGACGCTGGCCGACCGCTTCCTCGAACACACGGGGGCCCTGGAGGCCCGCGAGATGGAGGCGCAGGTGCTCGACAGCATGGATCTCGAGCGCGAGCGGGGCATCACCATCAAGGCCCATCCCGTGCGGCTGACCTACACGGCCGACGATGGGCAGACCTATATCCTGAACCTGATTGACACGCCGGGCCACGTCGATTTCGGGTACGAGGTGACGCGGTCGCTGTCGGCGTGCGAGGGGGCGCTGCTGCTGGTCGACGCCAGCCAGGGCGTCGAGGCGCAGACGCTGGCCAATGCCTACCTGGCCATCGACCACAGCCTGGAAATCATCCCCGTCATCAACAAGATCGACTTGCCGAGTGCCCAGCCCGAAGAGGCGCGGCGGCAGATTGAGGAAATTGTGGGCCTCGACGGCGACACGGCCATTCTGGCCAGTGCCAAGGAAGGCCTCGGGGTGCATGACATCCTCGAGGCGGTGGTCAAGCGGCTGCCGTCGCCCGGAGGCGACCCACAGGCACCGCTTAAGGCGCTGATCTTCGACTCGTGGTACGACGCCTATCGTGGCGTGGTGATTGTCGTGCGCGTGCTGGAAGGCACCATTCGCACGGGCACGAAGGTGCGCTTGATGAACGCGGCCCAGGACTACGAAGTCGAGCAACTGGGCGTGTTCACCCCCAAACCAGTGGTCATCGGGGCGCTGGGCCCTGGCGAAGTGGGATTTGTGGCGTGCGGCATCAAGCGCGTGCTCGATGCGCAGATTGGTGACACGGTCACCGAGACGGCGCGACCGACGGCAGCACCGTTTCCGGGCTTCAAGGCCCTCAAGCCGATGGTGTTCGCGGGGCTCTATCCTGTAGAAAGCCATCAGTACTCCGAGCTGCGCGAGGCGCTCGAAAAACTGCGGCTCAACGACGCCGCATTCTTCTTCGAACCCGAGACCTCGGTGGCACTCGGCTTCGGCTTCCGCTGCGGCTTCCTCGGCCTGCTGCACATGGAAATCGTGCAGGAGCGGCTTGAGCGCGAGTTCAACATGGACCTGGTCACGACGGCGCCGGGCGTGCTGTACCGTGTGACCACGACCGATGGCGCCGTGACGGAAATCGACAGCCCCGCCAAGTTGCCCGACGTGGGGACGATTGCGAAAATCGAAGAGCCGGTCATCACGGCCACGGTGCTGACGCCGTCCGAATTTGTGGGCCCGATTCTGCAACTGTGTCAGGACAAGCGCGGCGTGCAGAAGGCACTGGAATACAAGGCCTCGGACCGCGTGCTCATCACCTACGAGCTGCCCTTCAACGAAGTGGTGCTCGATTTCTACGACCGCATGAAGACGATTTCTCGCGGCTATGCGTCGCTCGACTATGCGGTGACGGGCTACTGGACCTCGCCGCTTGTCAAGCTCGACATCATGGTCAACGGCGAGGCCGTCGACGCGCTGTCGGTCATTGTGCACCGCGACCGAGCCTATGACCGGGGGCGGCAGCTGGCGGCCAAGATGCGCGAGCTGATTCCGCGGCAGATGTTCGAGATTGCCATACAGGCGGCCATCGGCAGCCGTATCATCGCGCGCGAGAGCGTCAAGGCGCTGCGCAAGAACGTGCTGGCCAAGTGCTACGGCGGTGACATCAGCCGTAAGCGCAAGCTGCTTGAGAAACAGAAAGAAGGCAAGAAGCGCATGAAGCGCGTGGGTCGCGTCGAGATTCCGCAGGAGGCTTTCCTGGCGGTGCTGAAGGTGGGCGAGGATGGCTGAGGCAACATTCCAGAAATCGACGGCGCGCGAATACTTCGAATCGCTGGTGATCGCCGGCATTCTTGCGCTGTTCGTGCGGACGTTCGACTTCCAGGCGTTCAAGATTCCCAGCGGATCGATGGAGCCCAATCTGCTTATTGGCGACCACCTGCTGGTGAACAAGATGGTGTTCGGCCCGACCGGGTCGTCCCTTGAGCGGATGGTGATGCCGGTGCGCTCGGTCGTGCGCGGCGATGTGCTGGTCTTCAAGTATCCCGAGGAGCCGTCTCGTGACTTCATCAAGCGGGTGGTGGGGCTGCCGGGCGACACGCTCGAATTGAAGGGGACGCAGGTCTACATCAACGGCCAGCCGCTCAGCGAGCCTTATGCGCTGTATCAGCGTCTGCCTGACATGCTGCTGCCGGGAGATGTGCGCCGGGCCTACGGGCCGGTGACCATCCCCGACGGCCACTACTTCATGATGGGCGACAACCGTGATGACTCGCAGGACAGCCGCTACTGGGGCTTTCTGCCGGCGGGGCACATCAAGGGGCGGGCGCTGTTTGTCTACTGGTCGTTCGGCGGTCCTGACGGCACCCGCTGGAACCGATTCCTCCACCAGATTCACTGACATGTCTGGGGCGTGATGCGCGCCCCACGTTCGGGGCGCTCCCTCGCGTCACCCCGGCGGCACACCTCCGGTCCTGCCCGCGGGACACGCCCGGGCCTCCCCTCCCGGGACACACCCGTGTCCCAGCCCCTCTCCTTGCTGCTATCATCCCCGCGTCTGCCCGGTGCGGCAGGCAGGGGAGGGCGTATGACGCGCAGAACATCGGGTCGCGGACGGGCGGTCGCCGTGGTGCTGGCGGGGTTGGTGACGCTGGCGGTGGCGCCGCTGCTGGCTGCCGGGTGGACTTGGCAGGGGCGGTACGGGTCGGGGGCTGTCGAGCTGCTGATCATCGGAGACGTGCAGATTCATACGCGGCGCGCTGACCCATTGACTGCGCTGCACCGCATGCGAGACACGCTGCGTGCGGCTGACCTGGTCTACGCCAACCTCGAGGGCCTGCTGGTGCCGTCGGTCGGCACGAAGGTGGATATTCCCGACAAGCCCGAGTGGACGCATCCCGGCCCGGCCGGGGCAGCGGTGCTGAAGGCGTCGAACCTGCAGGTGGTGGGTGTGGCGAACAACGTCGCCTCTGGGCGGGCGAACATTCTCAAGAGTCTCTCGGTGCTCGATGCACAGGGCATCGCGCATGTCGGGGCCGGACGCAACCGGCGCGAGGCGCATGTGCCGGCGATCGTCGAGCGCAAGGGCGTGAAGATCGGGTTCCTGCAGTACACCGCCCGCTGGTACCGCGACGCCGACATGATTGCCACCGACACCGAGGCTGGCGTGGCACGGTTGTCGTCGAAGGACGGCCTCACGATCGACCCCGAAGATGTGGCGCACATCAAGGCTGATATTCAGGCCCTGCGGCCCAAGGTGGACATCGTCGTGGTGTCGCATCACAACCGCGATGGATCCACACCTGTACAGTTCAATGGGACGCGAGGCACCTCTCCGGTGACGAGCCGCGAGCACAGCGAGCCCTACCAGCAGACGTTTGCGCACATGGCGATCGACCTCGGGGCCGACCTGGTGTTCGGGCACGGCACGCACACGATTCAGGGCGTCGAGGTGTATCAGGGGCGGCCGATTCTGTATGCCATCGGCCATTCGAATTTTGATCAACCCGGGTATGAGAAGGCCACGGATGGTCTGGTCGTGCGGGTCGTGATCGACGGAAAGCGTCTCGTGCGCACCTCGTTTGTGCCGGTAACCAAAGACACGGCCAACGATGTGTACATGCTCGATCCGACCACGGGCCAAGGCGCGCGGCTGGTGCAGGCGGTGACCGAGCGGTCGCCGGCCCCGCCATCGCTGCGGGTGGAAGGGCAGGAAGTCGTGCTTCTGGAACGCCCGGCCGCGACACGCATGCGGTGAGCCCGCAGGCCGGACATTAATACCGTTTATGTTGTGAGTGCCTTGATGATGATTGACCTAATCGTGGCAATTCGGTGGGCTCGCCCCTCTGTCGGTCTTGGGCTCATGGGTACCCCCGGACTGTTCAGCATGTTTCGCCAAGGAGGCCCGTTATGGCGTGGTTGAGAATACTCCGGCCGTGTGTGCTTCTTGCCGCAGTCCTGTTGTTACTGGCAGGCACTGGGGCGGCACAGTCGCTGAACGGCAACATCACCGGTCGCGCGACTGATGAAAGCGGTGGCGCGTTGCCCGGAGTCACGGTCACGATCAGCAGCCCTCAAATGATCGGGCAGCCCCGTACGGCGGTGACCGACGAGCAGGGCACCTATCGCTTCACGCTGCTGCCGACCGGCACCTATGCCGTCAATTTCGCACTACCCGGCTTCGGCACCCTCAACGTCGAGGGTGTGACGCTGCCGACCGGCGCCACGATGACCATCAACGGGCAGCTCAAGGTGGCCACCCTCGAAGAGACCGTGACCGTCACCAGCCAGGCGCCCACGATCGACCTCGAAGCCGCCAACGTCAAGGTCAACTGGGACCAGCAGAAGCTGGACGAAATTCCATATGCCCGAAGCCTCACGGGCCTGGTGGCCCTGGTGCCCGGGTTGTATGCCACGTCGTATGACGTCGGCGGCTCAAGCTTCGGCACCGGCTCTGGTCCGGCCGCGCGCGTCTTCGGCCGCGCCGGCGGCAATGTCGTCAGCTACGACGGCATGATTTGGGACCAGACCTACGGCGACTTCGGCAGTTACGAAGATGCCCAGATCACCACCGCCGCCAAGGGGGCCGACGCCATGAACCCCGGCGTGACCATGAACCTTGTGGTCAAGTCCGGTGGCAACCAGTTCCACGGGACCGGCTCGGCCAACTATCAGAGCGGCGACTTCCAGTGGAACAACGTCGACGACGCGCTTCGCAAGCGCGGCTATGCGCCGGGCACCAACAAGTTCACCAGCCTGCAGGATTACTACGGCGAAATCGGCGGGCCGGTCATGAAGAACAAGCTGTGGTTCTACATCAGCCACCGCGATTCATGGTCGGGCAACTTCATCCCGGGCTTCATCGCGCTGTCGGATGGCCAGCAGAAGGAGTTTTACACCAAGCTGCAGAACCCCACGGGCAAGTTCACGTGGCAGGTGACGCAGAACAACAAGTTCGAGGCCATGGGTCAGGTCGGCCGCAAGTGGCAGCCCTACCGCGGTGCCAGCGCGTTTGTGCCGCTCGAAGCCACGCAGAACCAGGACTCGTGGTCGCTCATCGGGCCGTCGTTCAAGTGGCTGTCGATTCTGAGCCCGCGCATGACGTTCGACGCCAGCCTGCAGCGCGGCGGCTACTGGTGGCCCGATGTGCCATGGACTGGTGACGTGCGGCGGGTCGATCAGACGACGGGCACGACCTACGGGGCGTTTCTTGAGAGCGATCGTGAACCGCGGCGCTGGCAGTACGGTGGCACGTTCACCTACTTCGCCGAGCTGTTCGGCCGCAACCACGAACTGAAGAGCGGGTATCTGGGCTGGTACAACTACTCGGAAACCGAGACGGTGGGCTTTCCGAATCAGCAGCAGTATCGCTATCGTTCGCTCCAGGGTGACACGAATCTGTTCGCTCGGCCCGACTCGGTCATCGTGTACGACTATCCCTTCAGGGTGGCGTCGGGCGAGCGGTATCACTCGTTCTATGTGAACGACCGCATCACGGTCAGCAAGAAGCTGACGCTGAACGTGGGGCTGCGCTTCGATCGGTATTCGAGCTTCCTGCCGGAGCAGGGCAATCCGGGTACCGGACCCTTCTCGGAAAAACGCATTGTGGCGGCTCAGGGCGAAAGTAACTACCCCATCTACTCGACCATCGTGCCGCGTATTTCGGCCATCTACGATGTGACGGGCGAAGGGCGTTTTGCGCTGCGCGCCAGCTACGGCCGCTATGTCGGCGGCAGCTCGGGTGCGTCGGCCAACCCGGCGCCCGGCGCTGCCGATGTCAACCCCAATGCGTCGTTCCAGCGCATCTACTCGAACTGGGACGGCACCATTCCCTATGTGCCGAATCCGGCGCAGCTCACCTCGGTCTCCGGTGGTGGCACGAACCGCACGATTGATCCGAATTTGGGCGGACCCTATGTGGACGAATGGACGACCGGCGTCGATGTCGGTCTCAGCCGACTCTGGACGGCGCAGTTCAACTATGTCTACAAGAAGGATGGTCAGGCCAATCAGCGCCTCAACGTGGCCACGCCCTACGACTCGTTCACGCTGCAGAACACCGGCGTCGACCCCGGTCGCGACAACATCATCGGCACGGCTGATGACAAGACGGTCACCATCTTTGCCGTGCCCCGCACGTTCGCCGGTTTCGGGCAGATTAACGAACGCATCGTGAATGCGCCCGGTGATTTTGCGCGCAACTCGTATTCAGCCTATGGCGTCACGCTGAACCGCCAGCAGGCCAACAACTGGTCGCTGCTGATGTCCTTCAATGCGGATTATCGCAACCTGAAGATTCACCGCCCCCGCGACCCGAACGAGGCCCTCTACGGCCCGGGCAGCAGCACGGCCACCAACGGCGGTGCCACCACGGGCAATCCGTATCAGTCGGTGATGCCCGAGTGGAACTATTCGTTCCGCACCAGCGGCACCTACCGTCTGCCCCTGGGCATCCTGTATGGCACGGCCCTCACCGCACAGAGCGGCGACTGGTATGGCCGCGATATTCAGGTGCGCAATGCGCTGAATGCGGTGGTGAATATCCGCATCGAGCAGCAGGTCGAGCGGTATCCCTGGGTGTATCTGTGGGACAACCGAATTTCGCGCCGCATCAAACTGCCGAAGGGGCAGTCGATCGAGGCGATGATGGACCTGTTCAACACGCTGAATATCAACACGGTGACGTCCCAGGTCGTCCGCAACGGTTCGACCTTCGGACAGCCCACCGGCATCATCGCGCCCCGGGTCATGCGGCTGGGCCTGCGCTACCGCTTCTAGCCGCTGGGGGCGGCCCTCGGGCTGCACTCTGGCGACGTCTCCCCCCGACGCGGGCCCATCCTCCCGGATGCGGCCCGCGTCGTTGCGTACACCCGCGGCCCTCCGATAAGCTGAGAGCATGTCTGCCACCGCATCGCCCGCCCTGCACTGGACCCTGGCTGAACGCACCAAGGTGATGGCCCCGTCGGCCGTCCGCGAGATTCTCAAGATCAGCCAGCGGGCTGATGTCATCAGCTTCGCCGGGGGCCTGCCCTCGCCGAAGACGTTCCCGGTGGAAGAGTTTGCGCGTGCCTGCGCCAAGGTGCTGCACGATCAGTCGACGGCGGCCCTGCAGTACAGCGCCAGCGAAGGCATGCCGAGCCTGCGGCGCATGGTAGCCGAGGCGCTGCCGTGGGACGTCAATCCCGACCGCGTGCTCATCACCACCGGGTCGCAGCAGGCGCTCGACCTCATTGCCAAAGTCTTCATCGATCCGGGCAGCCGCATTCTTGTCGAAACGCCCACGTATCTGGGCGCGCTGCAGGCGTTCTCGCCCATGCAGCCTGTTGTCGACGGGGTGCCGGCCATCGGTGAGGATGTCGACATCGAGGCGCTCAAGGCCCTGCGCGGCACGGGGCGCGACGCCGCGCGCTATTTCTACGTGCTGCCGAACTTCCAGAACCCAAGTGGCGGCATGATGAGCGACGCCAACCGTTCGGCGCTGGCCGATGCGTGTCAGGCGCTCGAACTGCCCATCATCGAAGACAATCCGTACGGCGAACTGTGGTTCGACCAGCCGCCGCCGGCGCCCATCTCGAGCCGCGTCACGGACGGCACCGTCTACATGGGCTCGTTCTCGAAGGTGCTGGCGCCCGGACTGCGCCTCGGCTACATCGTGGCGCCCGATGCGGTGTTCCCCAAGCTCGTGCAGGCCAAGCAGGCCGCCGACCTCCACACCCCCAGCTTCAACCAGCTCATCGTCGAGGAAGTGATCAAGGACGGATTCCTCGACCGTCACGTGCCTGGCATCCGTGCGCTGTACAAGGCACAGCGCGACGCGATGCTCGAAGCCCTGCGCGAGCACATGCCCGAGGGGGTGACGTGGAACACGCCAAACGGTGGCATGTTCCTGTGGCTGCGGATGCCCGAGGGCATCGACACCTCGGCGCTGTTCGACACGGCCGTGGCCAATGGCGTGGCCTTCGTGCCCGGCTCCGCGTTCTACGCCAGTCGCCCTGATGTGCGGACGATGAGGCTGTCGTTCGTGACGGTCCCGGCCGAGAGGATTCGGGTGGGCATCGCCAAGCTGGCCGCGGTCATTCGCCAGGCCCAGTAGGGAGCGACATGGCCTCGCGCGAGTCGGTAGACGGCGCCCCGGCCGCGGACGATTACCGGCGTCTGACGGCGCACCTGCCCGAGCCGGTGTTTGTGCCGCTCAGCGGATATACCCGTCTGCCGGAGGCCGAGATGCTGGCACGGGCCGAGGCATTTCATGACGCCATGCAGCGGCGACGGACGACGCGTCATTTTTCGTCTGAGCCCGTGCCGAGTCGGCTCATCGAGCTGGCCATGCGCACTGCCGGCACCGCACCCTCAGGGGCCCACCGTCAGCCTTGGCGCTTTGTGGCGATTGATGATCCCGCACTCAAGCGGGAGCTCCGCGAAGCCGCTGAGGCTGAAGAGCTCAAGACTTACGCCGAGCGGCTGACCGACGAGTGGCGCGAGGCGCTGCATCCGCTCGGAACCGATCACATCAAGGCCCACATGACAGACGCGCCGTGGCTCGTCGTGCTGTTCGCGGAAAAGTACGGCCTGCGGTCCGACGGATCACACCGAAAAAATTACTACGTCGATGAAAGCGTCAGCATTGCGGCCGGGCTCTTCATCGCGGCCATCCATCAGATGGGGCTGGTGACCCTGACGCATACGCCCAGCCCGATGGGGTTCCTGCGTGAACGTCTGGGTCGCGGGGTGAATGAAAAGCCCGTGCTGGTGCTGCCTGTCGGGTACCCACACCCGGAGGCTCGAGTACCAGACATCGCACGGCTTGCACCTGAGGCGTTTATCCAGTGGAACGCCCCGGAACGCCCGACAGGTCCCTCCTCGACATAGCCACAGGCACCGGCGACGCCGCCGCGCCTGGAGGGAACCAGCGTGCGCACACGTCCGCTGTGTGGCGCACCGCTCGGGCGCGTTAGCCGTTCAGTGCGTGCTCAATCGATGCCACCGCAGCCGTGACGTCGGCGAGCGCCCGGTCCGTCGCCGACGCCACCGCGTCTCGGTACTCGAGGTCGGTCATGCCGTCGAGGTTGATGCGGATGTTCGCCGCTGCTCCCTGCGCGGCCGCCTGCAGCAGCTGCGCCGCCACACGCACATCGCTCGAGGCCGAGGGGTTGCCGTGCTCCGCCACAACGATCCCGATCGCCAGAGCCCGCAAGCACAGATCGAGGGTGCTGCGCGGGGCTTCCGTGGCACCACGCATGGCCGCGGCGATCGCTGCCTTCCGCCTGGCTTGCTCTTCGTCGGTCGTTTTCGGCTGACGGAACGCCGCCATTACCGCATCAAATGCGGCGGCATCGTCATCGGCTGCTGAGGTCAATGACCGGCGCAAATCGCCGAGTGTCGTGCGGCATCGGTCGAGCGCACTCCGCTCCTCGTCGATATTCGTGCGGGTCTTCGGCAGGCCCGCCACCATCATCAGCAGCGACGCACCCATCGCCCCAGCCATCGCCGATGCGGTGCCACCGCCGGGCGTCGGGGCACTGCTGGCCAGATCGTCGAAGAACTGTGTGAGTGTGCGTGCAGCGAACGCCATCGGCATACCTTAACAGACCCGCAGGCCGTTCTTGATGACGCCGGCCATGGGGGTGGTGCCCACCTTGAGCACTTCCGTGAGTGGCCCGCGGATCAGCACGGCATCCATGACTTTGCCGACTTCCAGGCTGCCGCATCGGTCGTCGACACTGAGCGCCGCTGCGGCATTGATCGTCGAGGCGACGAGCGCCTCTTCCATGGTCATGTGCATGCCGAAGCAGGCCAGCGACATCACAAATGGCATCGACGGTGTGAACCCGCCCCCGGGGTTGAGGTCGGTGGCGAGGGCCACAGGCACACCGCGATCGATGAGCATCCGGGCCGGGGCGTATTGCCCCAGCTTGAGGAAGAAGGCCGCCGCGGGCAGCAGCGTGGCGATAACACCCGCCTCGCGCAGCCGATCGGCATGCGGCGCATCGATGTAGATGAGATGGTCCGCTGACCGTGCTTCCACCTGAGCCGCAACCGCCGAGCCGCCAGACAACGCCAGTTCATCAGCGTGAATTCGGGGCATGAGCCCATGCGCGCGTCCCGCCTCGAGAATGCGCACCGATTGGTCAGGCGTGAAGACGCCACGCTCGCAGAACACGTCACACCATTCGGCCAGGCGTGCCTCCGCAACGGCAGGAATCATGTCGTCGATGACATGGTCTACGTAGGCCTCTGCACGACCGCGATATTCGGGTGGAATTTCGTGCGCGCCCATGAACGTGGACGACAGCGACACCGGCTGCAGGTGCGCCAGGCGCTGAATGGCCTGCAGTTGCCGCAGTTCGGTGTCGAGGTCGAGTCCGTAGCCGCTCTTGACCTCGGCCGTGGTCGTGCCGTGCGCCAGCATCGATGCCAGACGCGGCAACGCGGCCTCCACCAGAGCGTCCTCCGTAGCGGCACGGGTCGCGGCCACGGTCTTGACGATGCCGCCACCGCCAGCTGCAATCTCGGCGTAGGTGGCACCGGCCAGCCGCCGCTGCAGTTCGTCCCGGCGATCGCCCCCGAACACCAGGTGCGTATGCGGATCGACAAATCCGGGTGTGACCGTGAGGCCACGGCCGTCGATGACCGTCGCGTCTGGCGTGAGCGCCAGTGCCGCCGCCGCGTCGCGCGCCGCTCCTACCCAAACGATGCGACCGCGGCAGGATGCGATAGAGGTGCGCTCGCTCAGGGACGCATGGCCCTGCGCCGGTCCGGCCTGCGGCCCACGGCCCGCACACGTGGCGACTACGTCGGCGTCAGCGATGAGCAGGTCGGTATCAATCATGTGTGCACTCCAAGGCGCCGCCGCACATCGGCGTCGGTCAGTCCGTCAATGCGGACGGACTTGAGTCGAGTGGTGGCGCCAGACACGACCACGATGTGTCGCCGGGGTATCTCGAGGGCCGTGGCCAGTGTCTCGACTAGTTCCGCATTGGCCGCGCCATCAATCGGGGCCGCCCCGATGCGCACGAGTACCGCTCCGTCGCGGGTGCCATCGATCCCTGGGCGTGAGGCCCGAGGAATGACCCTGACGGTCAGTCGGCTCGAGGGTGATGGCGTCGGTGTCGCGGAGCTCATCCTGCAGCGGGGGTGTCTCCGGCGCCAGCCGGCACTGCGTACTGGCGGGCACCAAAAATCGCGCTTCCCACGCGCACAAGCGTGGCGCCCTCTTCGATGGCCACAGGAAAGTCGTGACTCATGCCCATGGACAGATGCCGCAGCAGTTCGCCAGGTACCCCTCCGTCCACGAGCCGGTCGCGCAACTCGCGCAGCTGACGGAACCACGGGCGCGCATCTTCAGGGTCGTCGACGGCCGGAGGAATCAGCATGAGACCGCTCAGCCGGGCCGCTGCGCACTGGCGTGCCGCCGCGATGAGGAGCGGCACCTCGTCAACAGGTGCGCCGAATTTCGTGGACTCAAGCGCGAGGTCGACCTGCAGCAGTACCTTCACGTGTCGTCCGGCCTCAGCGGCGGCGCGGTCGATGCGCTGCAACAAATCGGTGCTGTCGACGACGTGAATGGCGTGAGCGGCGGCGGCCTTCCGGGCCTTGTTCGACTGCAGGTGCCCGATGAGGTGCCACTCGATCCCCGCCATGTCGCGACCGGCCTCGGCCTTCAGCAGGAGCTCCTGCACCTTGTTCTCGCCGAACAGCCGCTGGCCCGCCGCGTAGGCCTCTCGCACGGCCTCGAGCGGAAAGGTCTTTGACACGGCAATGAGCGACACATCGTCGGGACGGCGTCCTGATCGGAGCGCCGCCTCGGCGATCTGCTCACGCACGTTCGTCAGTCGTGCCGCGATGTCTGTCACTGGGCGCCGTGCCGTCGCAGCTGGCAGGCCCGCACGGCGTGCGTGCGGGCCCGTCAGGGGGGGTTACTTCTTGAGCTGCGCCACCAGGGCCGTAGCCTGGGTGGCGAACTGGCCCGATGGCGCGAGCTTGAGGTAGGTCTCGAACGAGCCCACCGCCTCGGTGAGCTTGCCTTCGTTCAGAAGGGCCATGCCGAGCTGGAAATGTGCATCGGCATAGGTGGCATCTGCCTTGAGGGTTTCCTCAAACTTGGCCTTGGCGTCGGCAATTTTCCCCTGATTCCAGAGAATGATGCCCTGGTTGTAAATGCTGTCTGCGCTGCCGCCGCCACCGCCGGCCGACGAGGCCTTGGCGCTCATCGCCGCCGCTTCGTCAAAGCGCTTCTGGTTGTTGTACATCGTGGCTAGGGCATTCATGGCTTCGGTGTAGTTGGGCTTCAGTTCAATGGCTTTCAGGAACGCCGCCTCGGCCTGCTTGTCGTCCTTCTTTTGGGTGTAGGACACGCCGATGTTGTAGAAGCAGTCGTAGCAATTGGGAATGAGCGTCGATGCCTCGGTAAACTTCGCAATCGCGCCGTCGTGATCATTGGCCTTGCTGGCGGCCACACCCGCCTCAAAGACCGTTCGCAGCTTGGCCGCAGCCGGGTCCACTCCAGCATTCGGCGACAACGCAATGTTCGCCTCGGCGGCCTGACCGAGCCGCACGCGCACGCCCACGGTCTGCGTGCCCAGCTTGTCAGCGGTGGCGGTCACGGCGTATTCCCCGGTCTCGGTCAGCAGCTGCACGAACTCGCCGCGCCGGTCGGTCTTCGTGGCGAACTTGCGGGCCACCCCGCCCTTGAATTCGATGGCCACCGTGGCGCCCTGCACGGGCTTGCCTTCGCCATCGACGACCTTGCCCTTGATCATGGTCGACTGGGCCGCCGCGCCGCTGGTCAACAGCAGCACCGCCACGAGCGCCGACAGCGTGTTTGTCAGTGTCTTCAGCATCTGTGTCTCCCTGCGCCAGGCCCTCCGGGCGCACCCTCACTTTGTCTCAACAGTGTACCTACATTATCCGTCGAGAAACCGTCCGAGCGCCGTCACATCGTGGACGATGGGCGCCGGGGGGAACGACTCGAGGAACCGTCGGCCGTAGCCCATGGTGCGGAGCCGTGGATCGAGAATCGCTAGCACCCCGCGGTCGTCCCTGTGGCGGATGAGCCGACCCAGGCCCTGCAGCATCGTCAGCACGGCCAGCGGAATCTGAAATTCCTGAAACGGGTCGCCCCCCCGGGCGGTGATGGCGTCGACCCGGGCCGCGGTGATGGGGTCACCTGGTGACGCAAACGGCAGTTTGTCGATGATGACGCAGCTCAACTGCTCGCCCGCCACATCCACGCCCTGCCAGAACGACGAGGTGGCCAGCAGTACGGCATTCGGCGTGGCCCGATAGCGTTCGAGCAGCAGCCGGCGGGGAGCTTCGCCCTGGACGAGCAGGGGGTAGTGCAGGGTGGCCTGCAGCACGGCGTGCACCTCGCGCAGCACGCTGTAGCTGGTGAAGAGCACGAAGGCCCGGCCCCGGGTCTGCTCGAGAATGGCGAGCGTCTCGCGAGCGGCGTCCGCCGCGAACGTCGGTGCTTTGGGCGACGGCATGCGCGGCGGCAGATAGAGTAGGGCCTGCGTGCGATAGTCGAACTCGGACGGCACCGTCAGGGTTTCGGCGTCGGGAAGGCCCAGCCGGTCGCAGACGTAGTCGAACGAGCCTTCCACTGTCAGAGTCGCCGACGTCAGCACCGTGGTCGTCATCCGGTCGAACAGCATCTCCTGCAGCAGGTGGCTGACGCCGATGGGCGCCGCGCGCAGGTAGACGGCCCGTCCGCGGGTTTCCACGAAGAACACATACCTGTGGTCGCTGGCCGACAGCAGCATCTCGAGGTCGTTGCGCAGGGCGTCAGCCCGCTGGGCGAGGGCGCCGGCATCCTCGGCGGCTTCAGCCGTGGCGGCCGGCGCAATCGACGCCGTCAGCTGCGTCTGCAGGTCGACCAGCGCCTGCCCCAGGGCTACCCCATCGTCCAGGAGGGGACCGAACCAGTCGGGGCCGATCCGAAGCCGTTCCCCACCGCTGCCGCGCGAGGCGCGCGCCATGGCAATGCCCCCGAAAAACGTGCGTGCGAGCGAATCGACCCTCAGCATCCCGTCACGAACATCTGAGGCGTCGTCGGCCAGGAATCCCGTGTTCAGCAGCCGTTCCGTGTCGCGCACCAGCTCTTCGATGCGGATGTTGCTGAGGGCGAGGCCGAAGTACTGCGTGGCCACGTCTTCCAGCTGATGGGCTTCGTCAATCACGGCATACCCGCAGGCGGGAATGACCTCGCCGAAGGCGCTGCGTCTCACCGACGCATCGGCGCACAGCAGGTGATGATTGACAATGACCAGGTCAGAGGCCGCGGCACGCTGCCGCATCCGCGTGACGAAGCACGACTGGAACTGCGGACAGTCGCTGCCAAGGCACGTCTCGGCCGTGGCCGAGAGGTCATGCCAGAGCGGGTCGCCCTCCGGCAGGTCGTCGAGTTCGGCGCGGTCGCCGGTGTCGGTGTGTTCGGCCCAGCGGGCGATGGCGGCCACCTGGGGTGAGGGTTCTGGCGCGGTGGCCACCAGCTGGTCGAGGCGGTGCAGGCACAGGTAGTTGGCCCGGCCCTTCATGTATGTGGCGGTGAACGTCACCCCCAGCGCGCGTTCCAGGATGGGCAGATCCTTGAAGTAGATCTGCTCCTGCAGGTTCTTCGTGCCGGTCGAAATCAGCACGCGGCGACCGCTGAGAATAGCGGGGACCAGATACGCCAGCGTCTTCCCGGTGCCCGTGCCGGCCTCGGCGAGGAGGATTCCGCCCGAGTCGAGGGCCGACGCTACAGCCTCGGCCATCAGCCGCTGGCCGTCCCGCGGTTCGAAGTGCGGCAGTTCGCGCGCCAGCGGGCCTTCATCCGAGAAGACCTGCTGGGTCTGCGCGATCAGACCCGGTGTGTCGAATACAGCGGGAACGTCCGGCACAGGGCCTCGACCTCGGTCTTCACCTGCGCATGCACGTCGGCGGCATCCGGTGCGGCGAGCACACGGGTAATGAGCTGGCCAATCTGCGCCATCTCGGTTTCCCGCATGCCGCGCGTCGTCATGGCCGGAGTGCCGAGCCTGATGCCCGATGCCACCATCGGCGGGTTCTGGTCGAACGGAATCGCGTTCTTGTTGACCGTGATGCCGGCGGTGCCCAGGGCTTTCTCGGCCACCTTTCCGGTGAGGCCCTTCGAAAATACGTCGAGCAGGACGATGTGGTTGTCCGTGCCGCCACTGACGATGCGGAAGCCGGCGGCCGAGAGGGTGGATGCCAGCTGCTGGGCGTTGCGCACGACCTGGCGCTGATATTCGGCAAAGGACGGGTCGAGTGCCTCGCGGAAGCATACGGCTTTGGCGGCCACCACGTGCATCAGCGGACCGCCCTGCACGCCGGGAAACACGGCGCGATCGATCTCCTTCGCATACGTGCTGCGGCAGAGAATGAGTCCCGAGCGGGGGCCGCGCAGCGTCTTGTGCGTGGTGGTGGTGACAAAGTCTGCGTGCGGCACGGGACTCGGGTGGACGCCACCGGCGACCAGGCCCGAGATGTGGGCCATGTCGACCATCAGCATTGAGCCAGCCGCGCGGGCGACCGCCCCGATGCGATCGAAGTCGATGGTGCGTGGATAGGCGCTCGCCCCGGCGATGATGAGCTTCGGCTTGTGTTCCATGGCGAGCCGTTCCAGCTCGTCGTAGTCGAGCCGCTCGTCTTCCTGACGCACGCCGTAGGGCACGACCTTGTAGAAGCGGCCCGAAAAATTGAGGGGATGCCCGTGGGTGAGGTGCCCGCCGTGGGAGAGGTTCATGCCGAGGATGGTGTCGCCGGGCGAGAGCACGGCGAGGAACACCGCCATGTTGGCCTGCGCGCCCGAGTGGGGCTGCACGTTGGCGTGCTCTGCGCCGAAGAGGGCCCTGGCCCGCTCGATGGCCAGCGACTCGGCCACGTCGACATATTCGCAGCCGCCGTAGTAGCGCTTGCCCGGATAGCCTTCCGCATATTTGTTGGTCATCACCGAGCCGGCCGCTTCCATGATGGCGGTGGTGACGAAGTTCTCTGACGCGATGAGTTCGATGCCCAGCTCCTGCCGCTCGCGCTCGTGGGTGATGGCCGCGGCGATGTCGGGATCAGACTCGGCAAGCGTGCGCAGGGTGGCGGGGCGGCGGGGCTCGGACATACCTCGGAATTGTACTCGGCGGGGCTGCTATGATGCAGCCCGAATGCGGAGCCATTTCCCATGCGACAGACACGCAGCGCTACTGCTCTCCTGCTGCTGATCACTCTGGCGGCCGTCGTGGCCGGAGGCCGCGGGCTCGGTGCCCAGGGGCCGGTGCCCACGGGGGCGCTGCAACGGCTGCTCGACGCGGAGCTGTCGCGCATCCCGGCGAAGGCCGGCATCTGGGTCAAGCACCTGAAGACCGGCGAACAGGCCGCGGTGCGGGGCGACGAGCGCTTCAACAGTGCCAGCGTCATCAAGATTCCCGTCATGGTGATGGCGTATCAGATGGCCGAGGCCGGCCGGCTCGACCTGCAGGCGCGCGTGCCCATCGGCAAGGCCGATCGGCGCGGCGGGTCGGGGGTGCTGCGTTATCACGACCTGGGGCTGCAGCCCACGCTGCGCGATGTGGTGATGCAGATGATCATCACCAGCGACAACACGGCCACGGACCTGGCCATTGCCCGGGTGGGAGGCGTGCCGGCCGTCAATGCCTGGCTGGCGCGCGAGGGCTATGCCCCGGCCCTGAAACTGAACAGCACGATCTTCGAGGCGTTCAGGAACCGCTATGGCCTCGCCGATCCGCAGGCCGCCACACTGACGGCCGAGGATGTGTATGCGCTGGGTTCCGGCGATCTGTCGTACGGCACCTCGCCGCGCGCCCGGCTCGAGGCGATCGTTGCCGGCATGCAGCGCCCCGAGGTGCAGGCCGAAAATGTGCGCCGCCTGAGCGGCGAGCCGTCGACCTGGCTGGGTGAAATCACGCCGGCCGCCACGGGGCGGCTGCTCGAGGCCCTCGAGCAGGGGCGCCTGACGTCGGCGGCGTCGGCCGATGAGATGCGCCGGTTCTTCCTCTGGCAGCAGTCAGGGGCGCGGCGCCTGCCGCACTTCATCACGGTGCCGGTCGGCCACAAGACCGGCGACTTCGCGCCGAGCGTGGCCAATGACGTGGGCGTCATCTACACGCAGTCGGGTCCGGTGGTGGTGTCGTTCCTGCTGAACGACATCCGCGAGCCGTACGGCGAGGCGGAAGATCGGATGGGGCACGTGACCCGGCTGCTGGTGGAATACTTCGACGGTCGGCCCTGATGACGTCACGGCTGGTGTCGATTGGCGAGGCGTTCGAGGACGTGATCTTCCACGGACTGCCGCGCCTGCCGCGTCCCGGGGAAGAGCTGCGCACCGGGGGCTTTCATCGCACGTTCGGCGGGGGCACCCTCATCACGGCCGTTGCGGCCGCCCGCCTCGGGACGTCAGTCACGGTGCTGTCGGCGCTGTCGGGCGAGGCCGTGCAGCGGCTTGCTGCCGAAGGGGTCACCGCGGTCAATCTGCGGGCGCCCCGTGAGCCGCATGCGGTGTCCGTGGCGCTGTCGACCCGGCGGGACCGTGCATTCGTCACCTTTGATGGTGCGAACACGCTGCTGCAGGCGCGGCTGCTGGCGCGACTGGCGCGTCGATTGCCTCGTGCCGCGCACGTGCATGTGGCGCTCGGGCCCGATGCGCCCGAGGCATGGGTGCCCGTGCTGATGCGGCTGCGTGCGCGTGGGGTCACGACCTCATGGGATTTCGGCTGGCACGACGATCTGCCGCGGCGATCGGGCTTTGCGGCGCTCCTGCGGCAGATCGACTGGGTGTTTCTCAATGAACGCGAGGCGCTGCACTACGCAGGCACCACGCGCTGGGATCGCGCCGTGGCGCGGTGGCCCTCGCTGGCGGCACAGGTCGTGATCAAACGTGGGGCGCGCGGGGCGGTGCTGCTGAGCGGCGGCGCCGAGTTGCGCGTGCCGGCCGTGCCGGTCGATGTGGTCGATACCACCGGGGCGGGCGATGCCTTCAACGGCGGATTCCTGGCGGCGCGGCTCGCAGGGCATGCGCTCGACCAGTGCATGCGGTGGGGCGTGCTGACCGGCAGCCTGTCGACGGCGCAGGCCGGAGGACTTGACGGACTGCCCACGGCGCGCGCCGTGGCGCAGGCACTGGCGCCGACGAAGGCGCCGCGAAAGGAACGCACGACATGAAGGTGGCAGTGATCGGCGGCGCGGGAGTGCGCGTGCCGCTGCTGGTGAACGGACTCGCCGGGGCCGACCTCGGCATCACCGAGTTTGCCCTGTTCGATACGGATCAGGCACGGCAGCAGGTGATAGCCGGCCTGGCGGCCCGCCGCTCGGGGATGGCCCGGGTCACCACGCACCACGAGTCGCGCTCGGCCATCGAGGGCGCGCGCTTTGTCATCACCAGCATCAGAGTCGGCGGCATCGATGCCCGCATGCACGATGAACGCGCCGCGCTCGCCCTGGGCTGCATCGGGCAGGAAACCGTGGGCCCGGGTGGCTTCGCCATGGCCGTGCGCACCATCCCCGTGCTGCAGCAGTATGTGCGCGAAGTCGTGGCGCACGCGCCAGACGCCTGGGTGATCAACTTCACCAATCCCGCAGGGCTCGTCACACAGGCCCTGACCCGCATCGAGGGCGCGCGCGTCGTCGGCATCTGCGACACACCGACCGAGGTGTTCCAGGAAATTGCCCATGCGCTCGATCTGTCGGCCGATGAGTGCCGCTTCGATTATGTCGGCCTCAATCACCTCGGATTCATCCGCGAGGTGTTCTGGAAGGGACGTCCGCAACTGCACCGGCTGTGGGCCGATGACGCGCGCCTGGCCCGCGTCTACCGGACGCCGCTGTTTCCGCCCGAACGCCTGCGTGCCCTGCGGCTGCTGCCGACCGAATACGTGTTCTATTACGACGATCCCGCACGGGCCCTGGCCAACCTGCAGGCGGCCGGCCAGACCCGTGGGGGCGTGATTGCCGCACTGACGCACGAGCTGTTCCGCGATCTCGCGGCCGGGGTGGCCGATCCGGTCGCGCGTTACGAGCGCTATCTGGCCGACCGCAGCGCGGGCTACATGCAGCTCGAGTCTGGCGGTCATGCCGGGCACGCCACACCGGCCCCGTGGGCACACCTCACCGGCTACGACAAGATCGCCCTCAACACGATGCAGGCGATGGTGCAGCACACACGGGTCATCATTCCGCTCAACGTGCTCAATCACGGCAACATTCCCGACCTTGCGGACGATGATGTGATTGAAGCGCCGTGTGTGGTGGATGCCAACGGGCCGCAGGCGCTGCACGTGGGGGCACTGCCCACGCAGGTGCGCGATCTGGTGCGGCGCGTGAAGCAGTTCGAGCGTGCCACCATCGACGCGGTGGCCGCCGGAACGCGCGAGGCACTCGTCGACGCCCTGGCCCTCAACCCGCTGGTGCCGTCGCACGAGACGGCGGCGGCTCTCGTCGACACACTGGGCCTGTAACATGGCGACGACCACCGCACAGCTCGACCGCCGCATGGGCCTGCTGCAGGCCACGGCCACGAACATCATCAGCATGGTGGGCGTGGGGCCGTTCCTCACCATTCCCTTCATGGTGCAGGCGATGAACGGGCCGCACATTCTCTATGCATGGATCGCCGGTGCGGTGCTGGCCCTGTGTGACGGGCTGGTCTACGCGCAGCTCGGCGCGGCCCTTCCGGGCAGCGGCGGCGGATACCTCTACCTGCGCGAGGCGTTTCAGCCCTTCGGTCTCGGTCGGGTGATGGGCTTCCTGTTCATTTTCCAGACGATCCTCGTGGCACCGCTGTCCATTGCGGGCGGCGCCGTGGGCGTCTCCGACTACCTGCAGTTTGTCTGGACGACCATGACGCCGCTGCAGCACAATGTGCTTGCGGCGGGCCTGTGTCTGGGCACGGCCGCGCTGCTCTGGCGCGACATCGAGTCGATCGGGCGGCTGGCCGTGGTCATGCTCGTCGGGGTGCTGGTGACCGTGGGCTGGGTCATTGGCGTCGGGCTCTTCACGTTTTCACCGGCGATGGCGTTTGATTTTCCCCCGGAGGCCTTCGTGATGAACGAGGCCCTCGCCACCAGTGTCGGCGCGGCGGCGGTGCTGGCGATGTACAGCTACGGCGGCTACAACCAGGTGTGCAACATTGCCGAGGAAATTGTGGACCCCGGGCGCACGGTGCCGCGTTCGATCGTGCTGTCGATTGCGATTGTCGCGGCCCTCTATATGGGGATGACCGTGGTCGTGCTGGGGCTGATTCCCTGGCAGGAAGCGGCGACGCTGCGCACCATCGCGTCCGAGTTCATCGTGCGCACCTTCGCCGATCCGGCGACCGGGCGGATCGCCGGCTTTGCCATGACGGCGCTCATCCTCGGCGTGGCGGCGGCGTCGCTCTACGCGACGATTCTGGGCTACTCGCGTGTGCCGTTTGCCGCGGCCCGTGACGGTGATTTCTTTCAGGTGTTCGCGCGTGTGCATCCCACCAAGCACTTTCCGCATGTCTCGCTGGTGGTCATCACGCTCATTTCGCTGCCCTTCTGCTTCTTCTCGCTGGGGCAGCTGGTGAGCTGGCTGATGCAGGTGCAGATTCTCCTGCGCTTTGTGTGGCAGTGCGCGGCGGTGATGCTGCTGCGGCGCTATCGCCCCGACATTCCGCAGCCGTTCACGATGTGGCTGTATCCGGTACCGGCGCTGCTCTCGCTGGGCCTCTGGCTGTATCTCTTCGTCCAGGGCCCGGGCGAGGGCGTGGTGTTTTCGTTCGCGTTCCTGGCGGCCGGCGTGGTGGCCTACTTCGTGTTCGCGCGCGGCAGCGCCAGCAGGTTGGCGAGCAACCGGTAAGCCCCGGGCACGCCGTAGGGCAGCTGCCGGTGGAAGGCATAGGCAAAGTAGGTGTAGTGCCCCTTGCCCGTGCGCGCCCACAGCCAGCCGCCGCGCTGCGGTGCCTGCCCCTTGTCGTAGGTGGCGATGATCGGCGTGTAGGCGGCGTCCCACGTCGCCCAGAACTTCGAGCCGCGCTGCTCGACCCAGCCGTTGAAATCGGCCTGGGTGATCACGTTCGGGTAGCGCAGCATCGGGGCGTCAGGCGCGAGAATCTCGACAGGCGAGTCTTCCTCTGACACTTCTTCGGCGCGCTGGGTGAGTTCGCCCGGGAACGGCGCAAACTGATTCGGAATCAGCTCCTGCGTGTTGTAGAGCACGATGAGGTGCCCGCCCGCGGCCGCATAGTCGAGCAGACGCCGGTTGTAGGTGCGGAGATCGGGACGCACGGCATAGGCGCGTGTGCCGGTCATGATGGCGTCGAACTGCGACAGATCGGCGCTGGCGAGTGCGCGTTCATCAAGCAGTGTGACCGCGTAGCCCAGCTGCGCGATGCCCTGTGGCACGGCGTCGCCGAGGCCCATGACATAGCCCACCTTGAGCCCGGGCACAAACGCCACGTCGATGCCCCGCACGGCCAGCGTCGAGGGGCGATAGAGATGCCGCAGCTCGAGGTCGCGGAAGTCGATATCCTCGAACCCCTCGGCATAGTCGCGGCCGCCACTGGTCGCGACGACCTTGAGGTCATAGCGCTGCGCGGCGATGTCGGGCATCGACAGGGTGAAGCGATACGACGCGCGCTCGCCGGCGCGCTGGAAGCGGAACGGCGCCTGTGCGGGTGCCACGGTCCAGCCGGACGGCACACGCACGGTGACATCGCCTTGGCTGCCTGCCGGATGGTTGTTCTGCACATCGACATCGACCGTCACCTGCTTGCGTTCGGCCTTGAGCGGCACGACCGCCGTGGCGGGTGAGGCCGTCAGGGTGACGGCGGGCACGACCCGCAGCTCGCGCAGCACGACGCCGTACGGCGCCTTCGACTCGCGACGCCGCACGACGCTGCGCACCTCGACCGGCACGCCGTCGACGCGGTAGCGCACGAGGGCTTCGGCCGGCGCGTCAGTGGCCGGCTTGCTGAACTGTGCGGCATCGGCAAAGTCGTACCGCGATTCCTGGATCGACGGTCGCGAAAAATAGGGGCGTGTGCTGATGGGCACATCTGCCGCCAGCGTCACGGTGAAGCGGCGCCTGATGACCTCGCCGCGTCCGAGCGACGAAGGCAGCGCGCTCGTCTCGACGGCGGTCGACGTCCAGCCGCGGTCGCCGTCGATGGTCACCGACTCGGGCGTGATGCGGGTGCCCGAGCGGTTGCTCATCGCCACGCGCACCTCGAATGATTGACCGGGCACCACCGCCGGCATCGTGGGCGCCTGGGCAAACCCCGCGCCTGGGCCGGTGGGTTCGGGCAGGCCTGCGGGCTGCGCCACCGCGGTGAGATCGAGACCGAGGGCGGCGTTGATGGCGTGCTGGAACTGTTCGGCCTTCCGCTCGAGAATCAGCACCGCATCGGGCTCGGCCGACAGCGCATCGATGGCCGTGCGTGTGGCTGCGAGGCCTCGCGCCAGCACGGGGACAATCGCGCCCGGATCGCGACCGTCGAAGCTGCGGCGCGCCTGCTGGATGGCCGCGTCGATGGCCTGCAGCTGCGCGGCGGCGCCGGCGGGCTCGGGGCGACCGAGCATGCGGAACAACCCGGGCAGGGTCGTGTCGATGCCTGCGAAAAAATCAGGCTCCTTGCTGCCGGCGGTCACGCCGGGTCCCATGCGCTTGTAGAAGCCGTAGTTGGGACCGGTGCCGAGCGACAGGCGACCGCTGTTCTGCGAGCGCTGGAAACTGAGGCCGGTGCGGGCGATGTTGTCGTACGACTCGCCCATCCAGCTGTCGTACTGGCCCGTGTCGACGCGAACGGTCCAGTCTTCGTCCTCGCGCATGCCGCCGATGAAAAGCTTGCGGGCCTGCCAGGGCCGCAGCCCCTCGCGCAGCTGCTCGGGGAACATCAGCGGATTGGCGGCGACCTCGAAGGCCTGCTGCGTCAGCAGGCCGGCGGTCTGGTGGTTACCGTGGCCATCGCGCTGGTTTCCCTGAAACCGCGAGACGATGACCAGCGGCCGCTCGGTGCGGATGACGCGCACGACATCGCGCAGCACGTTGTCGCGGCCCCACTTGTCGAACGCTTCCTCGAGCCGCTTCGAGAAGCCGTAGTCGACCACCGACGTGAAGTACTGGCGGTCGACGCCGTAGTAGCGGTTCGACACCATCAGCTCTTCGGTGCGGATGAGTCCGAGTCCGTCGAACAGCTGCGGTCCGAGGGCATTGTCGCCCGACTCGCCGCGGTTGAGCGTCATCAGCGAGACGCGCGCGCCGGCACCGCGGCTCAGCAGGGCCAGCATGCCGCCGTGCTCGTCATCCGGGTGCGCGGTCGTGTGCAGCGCGCTGGCGGTCGTGCCCAGCTTCTGCAGCCAGTGCCACGTGGTCCCGGCACCGGTGGTGGCCGGACCGGTGGGCCCCTGTGCCTGTGCGACCAGACCCGTCAGTGCGAGGGCCGTGACGGCCAGCAGGCTGGCCCGGCGGAGACGAGCGGCGAACGACCGGTGGGGCATGAGACGCGACTCCGGTTAGAAGTAGAGCTTGATGGCCAGCTGCATTTCGCGCTGGTCACCGCGGCTGCTGGTGATGGTGCCGAACGTGTTCAGGTTCGAGACGTTGGCAGCCGGGAGGCCGTAGTTCACCCAGTTGAACAGGTTGAACGTTTCCGCGCGCAGTTCGATGCGGCGGTCGCCGGGGAGCGGAATCGAACGGAACAGCGACAGGTTCATCGTCTTGAAGCCCGGGCCGCGCATGATGTTGTAACCGCAGTTGCCGTAGGTGTACTGGGCCGGCACGGCGAAGGCGGACGTGTCAAACCACTTGTCGAGTGTCTGGTTGAAGCCTGGCGGCACCGGATCGCCGACGCAGTCGGCGCGCTGGTTGCGGCCCTGACCGGTGAGGGCGCGGTCCGCCGCACTGACCGTGAAGGGCAGGCCCGAGCTCAGCGTGAGAATGCCGTTCATCGACCAGTCGTTGAGCAGCGCTCCCGCCAGTCCCCTCGGGGCGAACTGGCGGCCCTCGCCGAAGGGCAGCTCGGCGATGAAGCTGGTGACCATGCGGTGCGTGACGTCGAAGGGCAGCGGGCCGTAATCGGCGCCCATGTTGTAGGCGTTCTGCGGCGTGTTGCCCGTGGCGCCACCACCTGCGCTGAGGTGATCAAGGAAGTCGCCGTTCGCGCTGCTCAGCGTGTAGGCCATGGTGAACCCGAGGCCTCCCGACATGCGGCGCTGCACGCGCATCTGCAGCGCGTTGTAGTCGGCGTTGCCGTTGGTGACGATCTGCTGCAGGAAGGCGTTGTTGTAGCCGAACTGCGCGTAGGGATAGACCACGCGCGGACCGGTCGGCCCCTGCTCGATGATGCCCTGGTTGAGGTTGCGGATGCGGCGGCCGTGCGTCACGCGGTTGCCGACGTACTCGGCGGCGGCCACCATGCTCGACCCGAACTGCCACTCGGGGCCAATGCTGAACTGCTGCACCATCGGTGTGCGCTGGTTCGGATCCTGGATGCGCCACTGCACGATGGCCTTGTTGACGTTTTCGGGTGCCAGCGAGGTGAAGCCTTCGGCGAAGGTGAAGGCTGGGCGCTCGGTGCCCGAGTTGGCCGAGATGGCCGCATCCACCAGCTGCGGCAGGTTGAGGCCCAGCTGGCTTTCCGACCCGTAGCGGTCGGTCTGCTGGTAGAAGATGCCGTAGCCGCCGCGCAGCACAACCGTCGGCGTCATGCTCCACGCAAAACCCACGCGCGGTGCAAAGTCATTCCGATCGGGACGGATCAGCGTCTGGTCGTAGGTGCTGCCTGACGACTTGGCGGTGAGGATGGCCCCCGTGGCCGGGTCGATGTTGGTCAGCTTCGCGTTGCGATCGAACATCGGCGTGAAGTGCTCGTAGCGCAGCCCGTAGGTCAGCGTCAGCACATCGTTGATCTGCCACGAATCCTGCCCGTAGAACTGGTAGCCGTTCGTATACAGGTTCGGCTCGTGGAACAGTGTCAGACGCTGCACGCTCGAGAGACCGAGCAGGAAGTCGGCCAGGCCCAGGTTGGTGTAGCGGCCATCGGGGAAGTTGAGCTCGCCGTTGAGCGAGCGCAGGTCGATGTAGCGCACCACGTCGCGGCGCAGTTCGGTGCCGAACTTGAAGGTGTGCGTGCCCTTGTTCCACGTGAGGTGCTCGGCGAACTGGAACACCTGCGAGGTCTGGAACTGGGGCCGGAAGAACGGACCACCCAGGCGCGCGAAGCGCGCGATGGGCATGTGCGGCAGGCCGCCGAAAAAACGCGGGTCCTTGGGCACACCCTTGATGCCGTACTGGGCATTGGAATCGATGCCGAACGCCGGGTGCACCGAATCGGACCGCACACGGTTGTAGCCGGCGCGGAACTCGCTGAACACCGAGTTGCCGAAGATGTGCGACCAGCCGGCGACGCCGTTCTGTCCACGGATCAGAATGTCGCTCGCAAAGTCACCCGAGGCGACCGGGTCGGCCAGCAGGGGCGGCTCGCTACGGTTGGTGTTCTGGAAGCTGTAGCGGACGAAGACCTTGTCGTTGGCGCCGGCGTTGTAGTCGCTGCGCACGTCGAACTGGTCGATGTTGCTCTGCAGCATGCCGTTCGAAATGAAGTTGTTGTTGAAGAAGCCAGTCCCCGGCACGTTCGGCAGGGGATACAGGTTAATCAGCTTCGCGGCCACCGGGTCGATGCAGCCGGGAAGAATGCGGCGGGCCGTCGCGTCGACGCACCCGGCAGGTACGAACTGGTTGGTGGCATTCAGTGTGCCCGTCAGCTCCGACAGGTCACCCGTGCGCATGCGCGCCGTGGGCACCGTCGCCGTCTGCGACAGCTGCCGGTTGGTGCGCGTGGCCTGATAGTCGCCGAACAGGAACAGCCGGTTCTTCGACAGGGGGCCGCCCAGCGTGAAGCCGGCAATCTGCTGATCGAACGGACCCTTGGGGCGTCCCGCCCGGTTGTTGTCCCACGTGTTGGCGTTCAGGGCCTCGTCACGGAAAAACCCATAGGCATTGCCGCGGATGGCATTGGTGCCCTGCTTGACCGAGGCGTTGATGACCGCACCGGCCGACCGGCCGAACTCTGCCGAGTAGGTGCGTGTCTGCACCTTGAATTCCTGCAGCGCGTCGACGGGAGGCTGCACGACCTGCGGGCTGCGTTCCTGCAGGTTGGTCGAGAACGAGTTGTTGTCGGCCCCGTCCAGCATGTAGTTGTTCCACGTCGCATAGTTGCCGTTCGAGTTGAAGAACGTGTCTTCGCCGCGGCTCGCAATGCCGGCCGGGGCCGCGACGACGCCGGGCACGAGGAACGCGAGTTCCGAATAGCGTCGGCCCAGCAGTGGCAGGTCATTCACCTGCCGTTCATCGACGACCACGCCGATGTCTGCCGACTGGGTCTGCAGCAGCGGTACCGCGCCAGTCACGACCACCTGCTCGCTGAGGGCCCCCACCTCGAGTGTGAAGTTCACCTCGCGCCGGTCCTGCACGCTGAGCCGCACCTGCTGCTGCACCGCGCGCTTGAACCCCGACAGTTCGGCGGCCACCGTGTACACACCGACGCGCAGGCTCGGGAAGATGAACTGCCCGTTGGCGTTCGTCACGGTCGTCGACACCGTGCCACTGGCATCCTGTGTGGCGGTGACGGTGACGCCCGGCAGCACGCCGCCGGAACTGTCAGCCACTGAGCCGACGATCGCACCGGTGTCGGTCTGGGCCGCCGCCGGCGTCAGGCCGGAGACCAGCACGAGAAACAGGGCCATGAGCGTGGCCGGGAAAGCGCGGGGGAAACACGGTCGCATGCGGTTGACTCCTCCGGTGGCCGATGGGCCCCGGACTTGGGGGAAGGAACGATGACCGCCGGACTATAGCACTTTGTTACACCGATGTGACACATCGGCAGCCCCGGAGGCACGCGGGGCGAGGCGAGCGCGGTGCCCCTAGCGACCTTCCTCCGCGTGAATCTTCGACACCCGCTGCTCGTGGCGACCGCCGGCAAAGGGCGTGTCGAGGAATGTGTCGAGAATCTCACGCGCCACATCGGCCGGGGTCAGCCGGGCCCCGAGTGCCAGCACGTTGAGGTCGTTGTGCTCACGGGCCAGGCGTGCCGAGGTGACATCGCCGATGGCCGCCGCCCGAATGCCGGCCACCTTGTTGGCCGCGATGGCCATGCCGATGCCGCTGCCGCAAACCAGCACGCCCCGATCGGCCGCATGATCGCGCACGGCATAGGCGACCTGCTGCGCAAAATCGGGATAGTCGACCGACGCCGCCCCGTGGGTGCCCGCGTCGATGACCACCACACCCCGGGCCTCAAGATGCGCCTTGAGCGCGTCTTTCAGGTCAACGCCCGCATGATCGGCCCCGAGTGCAATGCGCATGGCCGGTATTATAGGCGCGCACGGAGGCACAGGTTTCATGTCCACACTTCACGAATCACGCCGCCGCTTCATGGCGGTCTGCGCCGGCGCGGGCCTCGGCACGACGCTGGTGCCCGGCATCCTCTGGGCCCGCATGCAGGATGCGGCGACCCAGGCCCTGACACCCGCCATGGTCGCCGAGGCACTGCGCCTGTCAGGCGTCGACCTTCCCGATGCCGAACAGCAGGCCCTTGTCGAGTCGGCCAACCGTAATCTGACGCAGTACCGCGAGCTGCGTGGGCTGACGATTCCCAACGATGTGTCGCCGCCCTTCCACTTCAGCCCGATGGTGCCCGGGCTCAAGGTCGATCGCGCCCGCGTGCCGTTTGCGATGAGCGCCGCGCCTCGCGTCAGGCGCCCGGCGTCGCTCGAGGACGTCGCGTTCTGGCCCGTCCGGCACCTGGCCGAACTGATTCGCACGCGGCAGGTGACGTCGCTCGAGCTCACCGAGATGTACATGGCGCGGCTGCACCGCCACAACGCCACGCTCAACAACGTCGTCACGTTCCTCGACGATCTGGGTCGCGCCGAGGCCCGACGCGCCGACGCCGAGATCGCCGCCGGTCGGTACAAGGGGCCGCTGCACGGTGTTCCGTGGGGTGCCAAGGACATCATTTCCGTGAAGGGCCACCCCACCACCTGGGGTTCTGCCGCCTTCAAGGATCAGCAATTCGACTACGACGCCACCATCGTCGAACAGCTGCGCGCGGCGGGGGCCGTGCTGATTGCCAAGCTGACCACCGGGGAACTGGCCGCCGGCGACAACTGGTTCGGCGGGCAGACGAAGAGCCCGTGGGATCCCACGCAGGGATCAAGCGGATCGTCGGCGGGACCGGCCTCGGCCACGGCGGCCGGCGGTGTGGCCTTTGCGATTGGGTCGGAAACCAGTGGATCGATTCTGAGTCCATCGGCGCGATGCGGACTGCCGGGCCTGAGGCCCACCTTCGGTCGCACGAGCCGCTACGGTGTCATGGCACTGTCGTGGACGCAGGATCGGCTCGGCCCCATCTGCCGCTATGCCGAAGACTGCGCGCTGGTGCTGCAGGCGATCTGCCGGCCCGACGATCGTGACATGAGCATGATCGACGTGCCGTTCAACTGGACGGGCGGACTCGACATCTCGAAGCTGCGCGTCGGCATCATCCAGTCGTCGTTCGACGAACTGACGGCCCCGGCGGCGAAGGCCAATGCCGATCAGATGCTCGAGACGTTCCGGCGTCTCGGGGTGAAGCAGTTCATTCCGGTCGACGTCCCCGATATCTATGCCAACACCAGCGCCATCACCGTCGAATCGGCGGTGTTCTTTGACGATGTGGTGCGGGCCGGGCGGCTGGCGTCGACGCGCCGCGGGGGCGGCATGTCGAACGGCCGCGTGGTGCCCGCGGTCGAATACCTGCGGTCGCAGCGCGCGCGCATGATGATGATGGAGGCGCTGGCGAAGGCTACGGCACACGTCGACGTCTACCTGATGGGGTCCAACAGCACCGGCACGGGTGGCGGCGGTCCCCGTCCGGCAGCCGAAGGGGCTCCGCGTCCGCAGCCACAGCCCGCGCGTCCGCAGCCACCCTCGCAGCGCCACTTCAACATGGCGAACCTTGCGGGCTATCCGGCGCTCAACCTGCCCAATGGTTTCGCTGAGACCGGTACGCCCACGGGCGCCACGATCTACGCGCAGCCCTTCCGCGAACGTGAGATTCTCGCTCTCGGGAAGGCCTATCAGGATGCGGCGCGCTGGCACGAGCGCACGCCGGCGGCAGTGAAGGGCTAGGAGCGGCACTGGCCGCGGGCCTCGCGAGGTCCGCGGCAGAGGCGGCTGCGTTCCCGGGCGTTGGTCCTATCTGCCCGTCGCACTTACTCAGGACCTGCGGAGCTGCGTGGTGTGGAGCGTCGGAGGTTTAGGCGTGACGCCGGCCGGGAATGAAGGCCCAGCTCACGCCGGCCAGCAGGAAGGCAGCCCCGGCGACGGCAAATGCGGCCCCGAAGCCGCGGGTGCCGGCCAGTTCGCCCACGACAAATGGCGCGGCGGCACTCGCCACGCGGCCCAGGTTGTAGCAGAGACCTGCGGCCGTGGCGCGCACTTCCGAGGGAAAGAGCTCGGCAATGACCGCGCCGAATCCGCTGAAATGTCCCGTGCCGAAGAAGGCCACGAGCGGCCCCAGCATCAGCAGCAGCAGCGGCGTGCGCACCTGTCCATAGACGGGCAACAGCACGGCAGCCATCAGCACAAACAGCACATACGCGCGCTTGCGTCCAGCGGCGTCGGCGAGATAGCCGAAGCTCACGTAACCCAGCCACATGCCCGCCTGCATGGCCATGACGAACCACGACATCGCCGATGCACTCAGGCCGATGCCTCCGCGCGACTCGGGAAGGTTCAGGTACGCAGGCACCCACAGGTTGAGGCCCCACCAGCCGAACAGCGTGCACGCGTTCATGACGGTGAGCAGCACCGTCAGTCGACCGCGTTCACCGACGAAGAGCTGCGAGAGACGTCCGCGCGCCTCGGGCGGTGTGCGCTGCCACTCGGCCGGTTCGTCGACGCGCTGGCGGATCCACAGCGTGAGCAGGGCCGGAATGACGCCGACGAAGAAGACGCCCCGCCAGCCCCACAGCGGCATCACCAGCAGGTTCACGAGGGCGGCCAGCGCATAGCCGATGGCCCAGGCGCTCTGCACAAAGGCCAGCGCCTTGCCGCGATGCCGCGGCGCAAAGGTCTCTGACACCAGCGTCGCGCCAGTGGCCCATTCGCCGCCCATGCCGAACCCCAGCAGGATGCGGAACACGGCCAGCTGCGGCACCGACTGGGCAAAGCCGCACGCGGCGGTGAAGACCGAGTAGCAGAGTACGGCCGACATCAGGGCCTGCTTGCGTCCCACCCGATCAGCCACGACGCCGAACACCACGCCGCCCGCCGCTGCCGACAGCAGCGTCAGGGCCCCGAGCGTGCCGGCCGTGGCCGTTGACAGCTGCAGCACCGGATCCTGGATGAGCGCCGCCAGCACCAGCGAGTACAGCATCACGTCAAACGAATCGAGCATCCAGCCGAGGGCTGCGGCCGTGAACGCCCGCCGCGCGCGTGCATCGGCGGTGTGCCACCACGCGAAGGCGCCTGTGTCGTCCGGAGGGTGCGTAGAAGACATGGTGGGGAGAGAGGCGGAAAACCGGGGCTATAGTACTGATTCCTGTGTCTTCTGTCGTCCGCATCACACCGAAGGGGGAGGCGCGTGTGCGCGCCGGTCACCCATGGATCTACCGTTCCGACGTCTCCGGAGTTGAGGCTGCGCCCGGCGACGTCGTGCAGGTGCTGGGGGTCAAGGAGCGGCCCCTGGGCCGTGCCCTGTTCAGTGACCAGTCGCAAATCACCCTGCGCATGCTGACGCGCGACGAGCGCGCGGTCGACGATAGGTTCTGGCTGGCCCGCCTGCGGCAGGCCCTCGACTATCGGGCCTCGCTGCAGCTCGATGCCACCGCCTGCCGGCTCGTGCACGGCGAAGCCGACCTGCTTCCCTCACTCATCGTCGATCGTTACGGAGACGTGCTGGTCGTACAGGCCCTTTCCCAGGGCATGGACCGCCTGCTGCCCACACTCGTGCCGATGCTCGTCACCCTGACGGGGGCCACGGGTGTGCTGGCGAGGAACGACCCGAAGGTGCGCACCCTCGAGGGTCTTCCGCAGGAGGTGCGGCTGCTGCACGGCGAGGTGCCGGCCCTGGTGCCGGCACGGGAAGGTCCGGTGCACTGCGAGGTCGACCCGTGGCACGGACAAAAGACCGGCCTCTTCCTCGACCAGCGCGAGAACCGCGAGGCAGCCGCGCGCTACGCCTCGGGTCGTGTGCTCGACTGCTTCAGCTATAACGGCGGCTTCGCGCTGCGTCTCGCCTCGGTGGCCCGCGAGGTGATCGCCCTCGACAGCTCGGCCGATGCCGTCGTGCGCATCGCACGCAACGCGGCTCTCAACAGCCTGCCGCACGTGACTGCGCGCGAAGCCAATGTCTTCGACGAGCTGCGGCATCTCGAGCGCCTTGGCGATCGCTTCGACTGCATCGTCCTCGATCCGCCAGCCTTTGCGAAAAACAAGGCGGCGGTCACGCGGGCGATGGCCGGTTACAAGGAAATCAATCTTCGGGCCTTGCGGCTGCTGAATACCGGTGGATTCCTCGTGACCTGCAGCTGTTCATACAACGTCGATGAAGCCCTGTTCGGCCAGGCGTTGTACGAAGCCTCTGTCGACAGTCACCGCGCGGTGACCGTGGTGGAAAAGCGGATGCAGGGACGTGATCATCCCGTGCTGCTTGGTGTACCCGAGACGTACTATCTCAAGTGCGTGATTCTGCGCACCCTCGACTGACGGAGGATTTCGTGATGAAGCGCATGCTCGTGCTGGTGGTGGGGCTTCTGACGCTGGGCGTGCAGCGCCCGGCCGCGCAAGGACAGCCCATTCGCGGATTTCCGCAGGCCGAGGTCGAGGCCCAGCGTGCGCGTGAGGCACAGCTGCGGGCCGTGCCCGACAGCGGCCGCCTCCGCCGCTACATGGAAGTGATGGCCGGTGAGCCGCACGTGGCCGGCCGGCCGGGGTCGCGCAAGGTGGCCGAGTTCGCGCGCGAGACGTTCGCGTCGTTCGGCCTCGATGCGCAGATCGAAACCTTTGAGGCGCTGATGCCGTGGCCCGCTGACCGCACGGTCGAGATGGTGTCGCCCTCGCGTCACACGATGGCGATTGCCGAGCCGGTGCTCGCCGCTGATCCTGACTCGGCCGATGCCGACATGACGCCGGTCTTCAATGCCTATTCGGGCGATGGTGATGTCACCGGCGAGGTGGTCTACGTGAACTACGGGATGCCGGCTGATTTCGACCGGCTCGAGCAGATGGGCATCAGCGTCAGGGGGAAGGTCGTGCTGGCCCGGTATGGTGCCGGCTGGCGCGGCATCAAGCCCAAGGTGGCGTATGAACGCGGCGCGGTGGCGTGCCTCATCTACTCCGATCCGCGAGACGATGGGTTCTTTCAGGGGGATGTGTATCCGGACGGACCGTTCCGTCCCGACCAGGGTGTGCAGCGTGGCAGTGTGATGGACATGCCCGTGCATCCCGGCGACCCGCTCTCGCCGGGCTGGGCCTCTGAACCCGGGGCACGCAAGCTGCCGCGCGAGCAGGCCGCCACCATTCTCAAGATTCCGGTGCTGCCGATTTCCTATGGCGATGCGCTGCCGCTGCTGCGCGAGCTCAAGGGGCCGGTGGTGCCTCCCGAGTGGCGCGGTGGCCTGCCGGTGACCTATCACGCAGGCCCGGGGCCGGCGACCGCACGTGTGGCCCTGCGCTTCGACTGGCAGACGCGGCCGCTGCACAACGTGATTGTCCGCATCCCCGGACGCGAGCTTCCCGATGAATGGGTGATCTACGGCAATCATCACGATGCATGGGTCAACGGTGCGGATGACCCCATCAGCGGTGCGGTCTCGCTCATGGAAACGGGACGGGCGCTCGGCGAGCTGCTCAAGACGGGCTGGCGTCCGCGCCGCACGATCATCCTGGCGCTGTGGGACGGCGAGGAATGGGGCTTGCTGGGATCAACCGAGTGGGCCGAAAAACATGCCGCCGAGCTGAAAGCCAATGCCGCGGTCTACATCAACTCGGACAGCACCGGAAAGGGCTGGCTCAACGTTGGCGGGTCGCATGCGCTGCAGCAGATGATGAGTGAAGTGGCGCGCGAAGTGAATGACCCGCGCACGGGTCGGCCCGTGGCCGATGAATCGCGCCGCCGGCAGGTGCAGGGTACGCCCGAGGCCCAGCGGGCCGGGCGCGAACGCGATCAGAATCTGTGGCTCGAGCCTCTCGGCTCGGGGTCTGACTTCACGCCGTTCCTGCAGCACCTGACCGTGTCGGCGCTCAACGTGGGCTTTGGCGGCGAGAGCAGCGGCGGCATTTACCACTCGGCGTACGACACGGTGCGGTGGTACACGATGTTCTCGGACGGGGAATTCCAGTACGGCCGCACCCTGGCGCAGCTCACCGGCACGCTGCTGTTGCGGCTGGCCGACGCGCCGATACTGCCGTTCCAGTTTACAGACTCTGCCGATACCTTCCTGCGCTACGCCGACGAACTCGAGGAACTCGCGAAGACGCGACCCGAGGCCCGGCTCGACCTCGCGCCTGTCCGTGCGGCGATCGCGCAACTGCGCGAGGCCAGTCAGGCATTCGAGCAGGCGTACGGGCGCAGTCAGCGTCTGTCGACGCAGGCCCTGGCCGCGCGCGCTGAACTGCGGCGCGTCAACCGACTGCTGATTCAGTCCGAGCAGCGCCTCGGCATGGGTGATGGTCTGCCGCGTCGCGAGTGGTTCAAGCACCAGATCTATGCGCCTGGGTTCTACACCGGCTACGGCGTGAAGACGATGCCGCAGATTCGCGAGGGACTCGAAGAGCGACGGCTCGAGGAGGCGCAGGGCGGGGTGCGCACGGTATCTGCGGCCATCAGTGCGCTGGCGCAGCAGGTGCGCGAGGCGGCCACACAGCTCGACGCGGCGTCGCGCTGAGCGGTGACTGTGTAGTGGTGCGAGCCGGGGCCATCGAATCCCCGGCGCACCAGCCGGCGTTCGTTCCTGGGGCGGGCGTCGGTCCGGATGCGGCGCCGGTGTCGGAAAACTCCGGCGGCGATGGCGGTGTCAGTCGAAAAACACTCGCCACATGAGCCGAGCCGGAATGAACGTGAGCCCGCCGGCCACGAGCAGGCCACCCACGTAGACGCCGATCATGGCGTTCCTGTGGCCGCGTCGGTCGCCAGCCCGCAGGCTGGCGAACGCCCCATACACGCCGTGCAGCGTCAGCGGCACGAACAGGTGAATCCATCCGAAGCGCAGGGGACCGACCGTGATGGAGGGGCCTACTCCCGAGGTCACAAAGATGGCCGCGATGGACGTCAGGGTCATCAGCGCGAGGTAGATGCGCCCCACCAGCCGGTGCCGCGGGGAACCCTTGCGGCTCGCCAGCAGCAGCCAGGTGCCGAGGACGAATGCCGGCACCACCGTGATCACGTGGAGACGGATGGGAAGCGAGGCGTCGAGCAAGGGCGTCAGGTTCATGGCTGCGCATCCTTTCGGGGTTGCTTCTACAATACGATCATGCGCATGACATGGTTCGTCCTTTCAGGAACGCTGATCACCGCGGCCGCGCTGCTGTCCCTTGCCGGGCCCACGGCAGCGCAGGCTCCCACCGCGGCACCGGCACCTGCCACGGCACCCGGCGCCGTCAGGCACTTCGGCCCGATCATCCCGAGCTTCGGGGGCGTCTTCGACGTGCCCGACGCCACACTGCGTCCCCCGACGAACGTCGACCTCAAGCTGCGGTTCGATGTGAATGTCGGCCCCGAGCCCGGTGAGCTCAACCTGAACTTCGACACGGTCGCCCGCTATCTCAATCAGCATGCGAGGGCCGGCGTGCCGCGCGAGCGACTGAAAGCCGCGCTTGTGATTCACGGGACCGCCGGCAAGGACACGCTCGGCAACGACGAATATCGTCGGCGGTTCGGCAAGGACAATCCGAACCTGAAGATGCTCGACGAGATGAAGGCGGCCGGCGTGCGGATCTACCTCTGCGGGCAGACCGCCATGGGACGCAACCTCCCTCGAGCCGTGGTCACACCGGCCGTGGAGATTGCCCACTCGGCAATGGTCGCGCACATGACCCTCGACCGCGAGGGCTATGTGCTCAACCCGTTCTGACGGGGGAAGAAAGTCGAGAGGAAGGAACCTGACGCGCCTTAGCGCGTCAGGACCTCGCTGCCGCTGACCGGCATGCCGCAGACGGTGCCGCTGTAGGTAATGCGTGCCGACGAGTTGTTCACCGGAGTGGCGGTGCCGTTCAGGGTGAAGCCGCACGGACCGGCCGAGCCGGCCGTGTTCCAGGTGACCGTGTTCCCCGAAGCCACACCGTCGCCGGTGCCTCGAATGGCGATGCCCATGCACGTGGCGCCGTAGGTGACGGTCGCGCGGTCGGTGCCGACGGGGGTCACGGTGTACTGCGTATTGCTGCACACGCCCGACACGGCCGCAGCGCCGGTGCCGGAGGGCGACGAGGCCCAGGTGCCGCTGAGGGCGGTCATGGCTGAGCTGGTGGTTGAGGCCGACGTCGACGGCGACGTGGGCGATGCCATCGGCGAGCTGCTGCACGCCGACGCGAGGACCGAGGCGAACGCGAGAGTTCCGAGAGCCAGAAGGCGCATGGTTTCCGAAGTGTAGCGCAAGCGTGATGCGTGTGCCAGAGACGAGCGAACGAACCGATGACCCGTCAATCGGCGTCTCAGGACATCGGAGGACACATCCAATGACACGACTCTTCCTGGCGCTCGCGCTGGCTCTTGGCATGACCGGGGCCCCTCGCGCAGCCGCGCCACTCGATGGCCAATGGGATTTCGCCATGAGCAGCCCCATGGGCACGGTCGAGGCGGTGGTGACGCTCAAGGCCGACGGCACCACGCTGACGGGACAGTTCGACCTCGGGGGCGGGCGTGTGTGGCCGATCGATGATGGTGTAATCGACGACGACCGCATCACGTTCCAGATTGACCGCGACCGGCCGTCCGGCGGCGGCATGACCTACGGGATGTCGGGCACGCTCAAGGGGGACACCATCTCCGGTGCCGCCAGTGCCATGGGCATGAACGTCGACTGGACGATGACCCGGAAGTAGGGCAGACCGCGTCAGCGGTTCGTGGCCGCGCGGGTGGTGCGGTGCGTGGGTGTCGCCGTCCACGGGTCTTCGGGCCAGGGGTGGCGCGGGTATCGCCCGCGCAACTCCTTCCGAACCTCCGCGTAGGTCGACGTCCAGAAACTTCTCAGGTCGCGTGTGGTCTGTATCGGGCGTCCGCCTGGCGACAGGAGGGCAAAGACCAGGGGCACCTGCCGAGGCCCCAGCCGGGGGGTGTCCGCGAGGCCAAACAGCTCCTGCAATTTGACCGCCGCGTGCACCGACCCATCCGCACGATAGTCGAGTCGCGTCGTCCGTCCGCTGGGCAGGAGCAGCGTCTCTGGGGCGTGCGTTGCGAGGCGTTGCTGCACGTTCCACGGACTCACCGAGATCGGGTCGAGTGCCGCGACTGACGTGGCACCTTGTGCGGCATCACGCACGAGCGCAGACAGGTCGATCGTCACACCGGCGAATGCCGCGCGATGCATCCACTGCGTCACGTGCTCGGGCGTGGCACACCGCATCCACTCGTCCGCAAGCAACTGCGCCCGCGTGGCGGCGTCTGAGGAACACGGGTGTTCACGGATGACCAGTGCCTCCCACTCGACGACACGCGCGGCTTTCACCGTGTCGCTGCCGGCGTCATACCAGTGACGGATGGACTCACGTGCACCGGTCAGCCACTCCGGCTCGATGGCTGACGCCAGATGAATGACCGATTCAGCCCCTGGCGTCTGCGAGGCGGCGAGGTCGAGCGCCACGAGCCACGACTGTTGAAACACGCGGCTGTCGCGCCCGATCTGGGCTCCACGCCCCGACCCCAGCAGGTAGCGCGTCGCTGATCCCTCGCGGCGTCGGGCCACGCGGTCGGGATAGCCCGCCAGCAGGGCGCGCTGCAGGGCCTCGTCGGTGATGCGGTGCGAGGGAGCGGGTGCCGAGGCGTATCGACTGGCCTTCGTCGTCATGCCACATACGTCCTGCCCGACGCGCTCGAGCTGATCGGCTATGCGCTGCACGTGAAGAGGCACACCCTGCGGCCAGCGGTCGAGCCAGGGCAGCACGTCGCAGGAAGTGGCGGCCCCATCTCCCTTGGCGCGCGTGCCCTCTGACAGCAGGGCACACACCCGTGCGGCATCCCGATGACCTTGAGCCGCTGCCAGAACACGCGCCAGCCGCGGATGGAGAGGCAGCTGCTGCAACCGGTGCCCGAGCGGCGTCACGGCGTCATCCACAAGCGCACCCAGGCGTGTCAGCAGGAGGCGGGCGGCATCGAGCCTGTCCGTCGTCGGCGGATCGAACCAGTCGAGATCGTCCGGACGGTTCCCCGCAGCAACGAGCGGCAGCAGCACAGGCGCGAGGTCGACACGGTGAATCTCGGGCTCACGCGATGGTCGCAGCCGATCGCGGGCATCCCAGAGCCGCCACACCCGACCGGGGCCGAGTCGTGCCGCGCGCCCGGCACGCTGGTCGGCACTGTCCTGCGCGATGCGCTCCAGCATCAGGGCATCGATGGCTCGCGCGGCGTCGTACCGCGCCACTTTCTGCAGGCCGCTGTCGATGACGACCGAGACATCCGGCACAGTCAGTGATGTCTCGGCGATGTTGGTGGCGAGAATGATGCGCCTGGTGCGCGATGGCTGCAGGGCCTCGTCCTGCGCCTCGGCGTTGAGCCCGCCGTGCAGGGACACGACGTCGACATGGCGTAGCGCCGCGTCGGCTGTCAGCGTGAGCCGCGCGCGTTCGATGTCGGCAGCCCCGGGCAGGAAACAGAGAATCTGGCCGTCCGTCGACGTGACGGCCTGCTGCAACACCGCAGGCAGTGACGCACCAGGCGCGTATTCGATCGTCAGAGGATGCAGTGTGCCCGGCACGTCGATGATTGGGCATCCATGCAGATAGCGCGAGATCGGGTCGGCGTCGAGCGTGGCCGACATCACCACGAGACGTAGATCATCGCGGGCGAGCCAGGCCTGCCGCACCAGCAACAGCCCGACGTCGGTGTGCAGGCTGCGCTCGTGGAACTCATCGAGCACGACCGTCGTGGTCTCAGAGAGCAGGGGATCGTCGGTGAGGTAGGCCGTGAGCATGCCCTCGGTCACCAGCAGCACACGCGTGTCGGCTCGGGCCTGTCGGTCGAAGCGCACGTGCCAGCCCACCTCGTGGCCGAGCGTCCAGCCCTGCTCGTGAGCGATGCGACGGGCCACCGAACGGGCGGCGATGCGTCGGGGCTGCAGCACAATCACGCGCCCCTGATCGGCAACGGCCGGAGGCACCCGCGTCGTCTTACCGGCACCCGGGGCCGCGCGCACCACCACGGCCCGATGCGTCGCCAGTGCCGCCCGCACGGCAGGCAGCGACTGATCGATCGGCAGGGCGACGCGGGACACGTCGAGTATCATGTCAGGAAACCGACAGGGGTATCCGGCACCGCACGACTGCGGGCAACGCACGCCGGGTTGAGACACACCCTTGGAACCTGATCCGGCTCAGACCGGCGGAGGGAGCGCGGCATGGCGCCAGCATCGAAATCATCCGGCACGTCACAGTCCCCCATCAGCTATAGCGACGCCTTCCCGGGCTCGGTGAAGGTGCATGACGAGCACGTCGTCGCCACCGCGCGGGGTGACGTGACCCTGCGCGTACCGATGCGCGAGGTCACGCTGACCAACGGCGACCCGGCTATTCGCCTCTATGACAGCAGCGGCCCGCAGGGCCACGACCCGCGCGAGGGCCTGCCCCGCCTGCGCGAGGCGTGGGTCGCCCCCAGGAGGGGGCAGAAGGTCGTCACGCAGCTGCACTATGCACGTCGCGGTGAGATCACTCCGGAAATGGCGTTCATCGCTGCCCGCGAGGGGCTGCCGGCTGACTTTGTGCGCAGTGAAGTGGCGCGCGGCCGCGCGATCATTCCGGCCAACATCAACCACCCCGAGCTCGAGCCGATGATCATCGGTCGCAACTTTCTCGTGAAGATCAACGCGAACATCGGCAACTCGGCAGTGACCTCCTCGATCGACGAGGAAGTCGACAAGCTGCGCTGGTCGACGCTCTGGGGAGCCGACACCGTCATGGACCTGTCGACCGGCCGCCAGATTCACGAGACGCGCGAGTGGATTCTGCGCAATGCCCCGGTGCCCATCGGCACCGTGCCGCTCTATCAGGCACTCGAGAAGGTGGGCGGACGTCCCGAGAACCTCACCTGGGAGGTCTATCGCGACACCATCATCGAGCAGTGCGAGCAGGGGGTCGACTACTTCACGGTCCACGCCGGTGTGCTCCTCCGCTACATCTCGATGACGGCGCGACGGGTGACAGGCATCGTGTCGCGTGGCGGGTCGATCATCGCCAAGTGGTGCCTGGCGCACCATCAGGAAAACTTCCTCTACACGCACTTCCGCGAGCTGTGCGACATCATGGCCGCCTACGACGTCAGCTTCTCGCTGGGTGACGGGCTGCGGCCCGGATCGATTGCCGACGCCAATGACGAGGCGCAGTTTGCCGAGCTGCAGACCCAGGGCGAACTCACGAAGATCGCGTGGGAGTACGACGTGCAGGTCATGAACGAGGGCCCCGGCCACGTGCCCATGCACCTCATCCGCGAGAACATGGAAAAGCAGCTCGAGTGGTGTCACGAAGCCCCCTTCTACACACTCGGGCCGCTGACCACTGACGTGGCTCCCGGATACGATCACATCACCTCGGCGATCGGTGCGGCGATGATCGGCTGGTATGGCACCGCCATGCTCTGCTATGTCACGCCGAAGGAACACCTCGGCCTGCCCAACCGCGAAGATGTGAAGGCAGGTGTCATTGCCTACAAGATTGCCGCGCACGCCGCCGACCTCGCCAAGGGACACCCTCGGGCTCGTGCGTGGGACGATGCGCTGTCAAAGGCGCGATTCGAGTTCCGGTGGCAGGATCAGTTCAACCTGGCGCTCGACCCTGTGACGGCCCGCGCCTATCACGATGAAACACTGCCGGCCGACGGGGCCAAGGTGGCGCACTTCTGTTCGATGTGCGGGCCCAAGTTCTGCAGCATGGAGCTGACGCAGCAGCTACGGGCCGAGGCGCAGAAGGGCATGGCCGACAAGGCGGCCGAGTTCAAGCAGGCCGGCGAGATCTACGTCAGGGCCGAGTCGTAGCCGCCGCAGGGGCTGGCACGATCTGCACGACGGTGGGGAAGCGCGCGGGCTGACCGCCTGCGTGAGGATTGACGTAGCCAGCGGATCCGCCCCAAGTGAAGTCTTTCACCGTCACGCTCGGCGGAAACGCCATGTCATTTTCGCGGAAGCGTCCCAGCTCAAACTGATGGGTGGGCGGCGAGTCGAACAGCTTGTCGCCCTTGTTCTTGAGCGCCGCCCGATAGTAGGCCACCATCTCCGCGTAGGGGAGTGTGACACCGTAGAGGTGAAACTTCTGTCCGCGACCAGCCTCATACGAGCGCAGGTACACCGCGCCCGGATACTGCGGCACGCCGCCAAGGTCAGGAGCGCCTGTGCCTGATGAGGTTCCCTGACCGGCAGATGAGCCGGTTGCTGACGCGGCCGCCGAAGGCACGGAGGCCGCTGGTGGTGTCGGGGCCGCTGGCGCCTGCGCCGAGGGCGCCGCGCCAGAAACGGGCGGGGGATTGGCCGGTCCTGGCGCCGGGGTCGCGGGAGACGACTCACGAGGCGTCTGGACCGGGGGAGCCGGCGTCGTTCGCGGCGTGGGAAACGGGGCCGGAGCCTGAGCCGCCTGCATCACGCTGCCGGTCACGAGCACCATCGCCAGAGCCAGTCGCATGCCCGTATTATAGGCTCGACTCATGTCGTCATCCTTCCTCGCCTTCTGCCGCGATGAGCGTCCCTGGCTCCTCGACCTCATTCATGCCCTGGTGGCCATCGAGTCACCGACCGACGACAAGGCGGCGGTGGACCGGTGCGGCACGGTGCTGGCGTCACGGTTGGCCGAGCTCGGAGCACGCATCACGCGCGTGCCACAGACCGCTGCAGGCGACCACCTGATCGCGCGCTTCGGCACCGCCGCCCGTCAGGTGCTCATCGTCGGCCACTTCGATACCGTGTGGCCCATCGGACAGCTCGCCCGCATGCCAATCGTCGAGCGCGAGGGGCGCCTGCACGGGCCCGGTGTGCTCGATATGAAGGCGGGTATTGCGCTCGGCATGCTGGCGACGCGCGCGGTCATGTCCCGACACGCGCTCGACCGTGTCGGGGTCACGATGCTGTGGACGACAGACGAGGAGACGGGCAGCGATACCTCGCGGGCTGTGATCGAAGAGGAAGCGCGGCGCAGTGACGCGGTGCTCGTCCTCGAACCCGCGTTGGCCGGTGGTGCCCTCAAGACCGCACGGAAAGGAATCGCACAGTATCAGCTGACCGTGCATGGCGTGTCGGCCCACGCCGGCGTCGACCCACGCAAGGGCGTCAATGCCATCAGGGAAATGGCGCAGCAGGTGCTGGCCCTCGATGCGGTGCGCGATCTGGATCGGGGCATCTCCGTCAATGTCGGGGTCATCCACGGCGGCACGCGTTCCAATGTGGTGCCCGACCTCGCCACGGCCGAGGTCGATGTGCGGGCCGAGACACTCGCCGACGCCGCGGTGCTTGATCGCACGATGCACGCACTGGTGGCGCTGACGCCCGGAGCACGGCTCAAGGTGACAGGCGGCTTCAATCGCCCGCCCATGGAACGTTCGCCGGGTGTGGTGCGGCTGTTTACCCTCGCGCGCGAAGTGGCCGCAGCCATGGGGGCGCGCCTCGAGGAAGGTGCGACCGGGGGCGGTTCGGACGGCAACTTCACGGCCGCTCTCGGGGTGCCGACTCTTGATGGCCTGGGGGCCGTCGGCGATGGGGCTCACGCCCTGCACGAGCATGTCGAGCTCGAACCGCTGGCGTTCAGGGCGGCCCTGCTGGCCGGGCTCATCGAGCGGCTCGTGACCGAGTGATCCTCCCGCGGCAGGCGATCAGCGCAGGTCGTCCTGCTGCCGCCACCAGTTGAGCACGTCGTCAACGGTCTGCTCGAGCGGGATCGTCGGATGCCAGCCGGTGTCCTCGGACAGACGCGCATGGCTGCCGCATTGGAAGGGCACGTCACTGGGCCGCATCTTGCCAGGATCCTGCTCGATGGTCACGGTCGCCCGTGCCTGCGCGAGGAAGAGGTCGACCAGATGCCCGATGCGCAGTGCCTCGCCGCGACACACATTGTAGGGACGCCCCGGCGTGGCGGCCCGCATCATCTGCACATAGGCCTCGACGGTGTCACGCACATCCATCAGATCGCGCAGCGGATCGAGATTGCCGAGACGCAGCACCGGTGGCAGGGCGCCACGTTCGATGAGGGCGATCTGACGGGCGATGCTCGATGCGACATAGGCCGGTGACTGGCCGGGACCGATATGGTTGAACGCGCGCACGAGCAGCGTCGGCAGGTGCCACTCGCTGAAGGCCTGCGCCGCCAGACGTTCCTGCGCCAGCTTGCTGGTGCCGTAGGGACTCGAGGGTCCCAGGGGCGAGTGCTCGGTCAGGGGCGTGGCCGACGGCGCATAGATCGTGGCCGAGCCGCTGACGAGCACGCGCGGCGACTGGTGCAGCAGGCGCAGTGCCGTCAGCAGGTGCTGCGTGGCCAGCACATTGCCCTCGAATGTGTCGCGTGTGTGGTGCCACGAGTCAGCCAAGTGGGCCGAACCGGCGAGATGATAAATCGCCGTGGGCCGGAGATCGTCGAGTGCGGCCCTGACGCGTGCGGGATCGAGCAGGTCGACGGCCTGCCACTCGATCGACAGGCG